>JGI24710J26742_10002780_pt1 | contig 15227 bp, 13 predicted proteins | sample BioPla2DNA2_FD_26742 | JGI IMG/M metagenome (IMG submission 26742) | reverse complement strand
CGGACTCTATCCGATCTTAAATAATACCCCGATTCTTCTATGGTATCTAGATGCTTCTTTCAGACAAACGAATTAAAGAAGGCGCTTTCGCGCCTTCAAATTATTAATCGACTTTATTCCCTTGTTAATAGTATTGTCTTGCTGTGTTAATTTGCAGACACAGCCCCTATTCCTGCAAGTTCGACTAATATCACTTAACCTTTTGGTGGATATGGGTCGTTACCGTACGAATCTCGGGCACGAATCTTTCCATCTTTACCATGGATAATAAGCTCCGATTGCTTGTTTCTTGCAATGGTTCGCGCTACATGGATAGCCTCGGCCTGTGTTTTAGTTCGAGTAGTGGCGCGTTTATTTTTCGGGTGAGGCGCCCTTTTTCGGCGATCAGCTAATCGCCGCTACTGGTTCAGCGATCACACAAATCGCCGCTACTCTTTCAACGAGTTGTAAATCACTGCTACGGGTTGGTACGGTTATATATTGTTGGCAAAGTGCACGGTGCGCTGTGTGGCTTCTTCGTCGGTTTGTGTGAGGATGGTCTGCAGATAGGCCTGCAGCTCGGCCGGGTTGATGGCGGCGGCGCGGCCGACGAAGATTTTGTCCATGACTTTTCCGGTGATGTGTTCTTTGTCGGTGATGTATTCTTCGGTGATCTTTTCGCCTTCACGGATACCGACTTCCAGGATGGGGATGTCGCCTTCTTTAAAGCCGGCCAGTCGCACCATGTCTTTGGCAAGGTCGTAGATGCAGACTTTGTCGCCCATGTCGAGCACAAAGATCTCTCCTTCTCCCTGGATTTCTCCCGCCTGGATAACAAGGGATGCGGCTTCGGGTATGGCCATAAAGTAGCGGGTCATGCGCTTGTCGGTGAGGGTGATGGGGCCGCCTTTTTCAATTTGTTCCTGGAACAACGGGATGACCGACCCCCGGGATCCGATGACGTTTCCGAAGCGCACGGCCACAAAGCGGGTTTTGGAGGTTTTGTTGATCTCCCGGATGATTTCTTCCGCGATGCGTTTGGTGGCACCCATAACGCTTGTGGGGTTGACGGCTTTGTCGGTGGAGAGCATGACAAAGCGTTCCACGCCGTATTTGTCGGCCAGCTCGGCGATGTTTTTTGTGCCGAACACATTGTTCCGAATGGCTTCTTTGGGATTGGCTTCCATCAGCGGTACATGTTTGTGTGCGGCGGCGTGGTAGACAATTTCCGGTCGGTATTTGGCGAAAATTTCTTCGCAATTGGCCAGATCTTTAATGTCCCGTATTACGGGGATCATTTCTACGCCGTAGGTGTTTTTTCGTTGTTCGCGGTGGATCTGGTAGATGGAGTTTTCCCCGTGGCCCATGAGTATGAGCCGCGCGGGGCGGTATTTCAACAGCTGGCGGGATATTTCCGACCCGATGGAACCGCCGGCTCCTGTGATAAGTATGGTTTTTCCGCCCAGACTGCTTTCGCCCTGTTGCATGTCCAGGTCGACGCGGTCGCGTCCTAAGAGGTCTTCTACATTGACCTTTCTTACGGTGCTGATTTTCAGGTCACCGGTGATGATATCGTCAAAAACAGGCAGCACGTTGATCTCGACGCCCGGCACATGGCATTTTTTGAAGATCTCCTGGCGTTGTTTGTAGCTGTCTATGTCGTCGGCGATGATAATGCGTTTGATTTTGTGTTTTTGTGTGATACGGCCCACATCATCCAGCAAGCCGAGTATGGGCAGGCCAAGGATCATGCGGTCGGTGTGTTCGCCTGTGAGGTCGATAAAGCCGACGGGTTTCAGACGCAGGGCGTCGCTTTTGTGGATGCGGTCCAGAAGGAGCGTGCCTGCTCGTCCTGCGCCCACGATCAGCGCCCGGTCCCCCTGATTGCGGCCGGAGCTGATTTTCAGCGTGTCAAAGATGCGGTAGCCGAGTTTCAGCCCGCCCAGGACCAGGACGGACAGCACCAGTACCAGAAAGGTGAAGCGCTTGCTGAAAAAGCGCATGTAGAACATTTGCGCTGCCAGTACCACAACCACCGACAACCCGATGGTGAGCAGGAGATAAACGAGGTCGTTAATTGAAGCGATCTCCCAGGAGCGCCGGAATATTTTAAAAATCTGTGCAAAAAGCAGATAGGCAATCGTGTAGGCAACGCCGCTTAAAAACAGGAGTTCTCTGGCGTGCATATAGGTCTCCGGATAAATAAAGCGGACGGAGAAGATCATGATCCCCCAGATCAGCAGTATATCCAGCAGTCTGAATCCAACGGACGACACGATGCCCCGCAAGGTATGATTTCTTTTATGGGTCAATTTGAGTCCCCGCTTTCTACCATTCTTATCTCTTTAGTATAGCATGTATGGACCGAAAAGTTGGCTGTTCGGATGCTATCGCATATCCCGGGGAGAGGTTTTGTTCATAACCGCCCCGATGAGATGGCCCCCGGCCTGTTCGATCGCATCGATGGCCTTTTTGACCTGGCGCTTGTTGGCTGCGCCGTCTTCTACGACCAAGAGCACGGCGTCTGTTTGTGCGCTCAAAATAGCTGCGTCGGCTACAACCGCCGCCGGTGGCGTGTCGATCAGGATAATCTCGTATTGTTCTTTTAAGGCTTCCAACAGTTGCTGCATATTTTTTGAACCCAGCATTTCCGCGGGGTTTTCCGGGGCTTTGCCTGCCGGCAGCAGGTCCGGTTCTTCCGTTGGAGTTACAATGCGCTCGGTCGGCATGGCGCCGCGGGCCAGAATATCCGACAATCCCTCTCCCCGGGCGTCCAGCTGTTCGCCCAGGGCCGGCAGACGCAGATTGGCGTCGACCAACAGCACTTTGTCGCCGTTTTTCTGAAAACTGCGCGCCAGGTCCAGGCTGACCGAGGTGGCGCCTTCTCCGGGGCCGGCCGCGGTGATCAGCAGGGTTTTCCAGCCGTTTTCCAAAAAGCTGCGCTTGATTTTTGTGCGCAGCGCCCGAAACGATTCCGCTACCGGGCTGATGCTTTCGTAATAATCTTTCATTTCTGACATGGTATCTCTCCCGGTTTAGTATTTCGGAATCGTGCCGATCACAGGAACCGAAAAGCTGCGGCTGAAGTCCTGTGCGGAACGCACCGACGGGTACGTGAATTCTTTGAATATGGCAACAAGAAGCGCCGCAAGGAAACCGAACATGGCTCCCATAATCGTGTTTCGCACCACACCCGAACCCAGCGATTCATCGGCCGGCCGGGCTTCGTCGAAGATGGTTACATTGTCTTCTTCCATGGTTTCTTGTACCACGGTCTGAAACACGCGGGTGGTTTCGTTGGCAATGGCTGCTGCCTGTTCGGCGTCTTCATCCATGACCGTCAGGCTGACGAGATTGGAATTGTTTTCGATACGCACGGTCATTTTGTCGGCCAGTTCCTGTGTGATGAGGTCCAGACCGAGATTTTCTTTCACCTGGTTCAGCACGGTTTCCGACTTCAGGATCTCGGCATAGGTGCGCACCAGCTGCTGGTACATCTGTATGTCGTTATTGTATTCCACGGGCTGATCGCCGCTTTCGTAGCTGGCCGGGCGGCTTACAATAAAGGTGGCGCGGGACTTGTAGTCCGGCTTTAATACCACAAAGCTTAACACTGCTGCCAGAACCGCAAAAGCCAATGACCACGTGAGCAGCTTTTTATAATGCCTTTTCAGCCCCTGCCAGATTTCCACCAGTAAGAATTGTTCCATATCCATAGTATATCCTCCGAATTCGTCTTTCTATTCGTTGTTGTTTGTCCATTCGTCCCAGTATACCACACGAAACGCCGCATGCATGGGCATTTTTACGCGGACAGGGCGTCTCGCGTTATATAGACCCGCCACACGCCGCGCAAAGAGCCTGCACCGTAGTTGATGTGAAACAGCGGGAACAAGGCAAGCAGGAAGAAAAACTCCCCGGCCGATTCCGCTGCACGGGCGGAAAAAAGAGCGTTTAGCGCCATATAGGCCACCCCTTCCGCCAACAGCAGCCAATGAAACAGCGGATGCACAAAACCCAGCACCGGCAATACCAAAAGAGACACCACAAACAATAAAGGGATAAAATGCCGGATTCCCATGGAGCCGGGCATCAGCTGCATGGTGATGACGTTCCAGTAGCCGTTTTGCCGTGCCATTTTCAGTAGGCTATGTACGGTGTCTCTGCCAAAATACTGAAAGCGGATATCCGGGGACAAAAGGATTTTCCCGCCGTTTTTGCGGATCCGGAAGTTCAGCTCGTTGTCCTGATTCCGGGTCAGCCGTTCGTCGTAATAGCCGATGCGGTCAAACAGTTCGCGGGGGAAGGCGCCAAAGGGCACGGTGTCTACATAGCCGCCGCGGCCGGCGGTGCGAAACTCCGAATCCCCCACGCCAAAGCGGGAGCTCAGCACTTTGGCAATGGTGCGGCCGGTTTTTGTACGGCTGACAGTTTCCGCCACGCCGCCCACATTGTCGGCCCCGCTGCGTTCCAAATGCAGCACGCATTTTTCAATATAGTCGGGGGCATAGCGACTGTGGGCATCCAGCCGGATGATATAGCGCCCCTTGGCTGCCCGGATACCGGTGTTCATGGCATAAGGGACGGTGCGGTCGGGGTTTTCCAGCACGCGAAGCAGCCCGGGATGTTTTTCGTCGTAGGCGTGCAAAATGTGCACGGTTCTGTCTTCCGACATCCCGTCCACCAAAATCCATTCCATTTTTTCTTTCGGATACGTCTGCTGTTCCAGCGAATGCAGAAAGTCTTCTATATACCGGCTTTCGTTTCGGATGGGAACCACGACGGATACATGTTTTTCCATAGTTTTTGTAACCTGCTTTACAAGGCACCCAGTGTCTGAAAAATGGTGCGGATGTCGGTCCAGAAGGACAGGTGTCTGACATAGTCTTTGTTGAGCGCGTTTTTTCGGGGGAGAATGTCTTCTGTGTAGGCGGTGTCCGGATCTTCTGCCTGTGCGAGCAGTTCGCTTTCGTTTCGGAAATGCACCGATGACGGCGCGGTAATCCCCGGGCGGATCCACAGGGTGGAAAGGTCTTCTGCGGAATAATACGGCAGATACTTCGGCACCTCGGGCCGCGGTCCAACCAGGCTCATATCGCCCAGAAACACATTGATCAGTTGCGGCAGTTCGTCGATCTTGTATTTTCGCAAAAACGCGCCGGATCGGGTTACGCGGGCATCTTCCCCGACGGTGATCTGGCGGCCGCGGCTTTCCGCATCCTGTACCATGGTGCGGAATTTGTAGATGCGGAAGGGTTTTGTTTTTCTTCCCATGCGGCTTTGCCGGAAAAACACCGGCCCCGGCGAATCCGTCCGGATCCGGATGGCTACAAAAAGAAACAGCGGCGCCAAAAGCAAAAGGCCGAAGCCGGATGCAAACAGATCAAATGCGCGTTTGAAAAACAGGGTGGCGCGTTTTTTTTCCAACACTTCGCCGATCGGGCGGCCGTCTAATACCGGTTCAGGCATGATGCTGCTCCCAGGCGCGGTTTCTCAATCGGCGCGGTTCTTTTGTGTCCACCCGGGCAGACTCCAGCACGACGAGTGTAAAAAACAGTCCGCCGGTTAAAAACGCAGTCAGAATCCCTGTGTTCCACAACGTATACACAGGCCCTATGAGGGTGATGAGCACTATATCCCGCCCAATCCGCTCCGCATAGCGGTCGATCAGCCGGAAGGTAATAATGATGAGTACGGTGGCAAACAATACGCCAAACACGCCGCCATTCATATAGTCGGTACCGAGATAGCTGTTTACGGCATTGGTTTTGGGATTTCCGAAAAACAGCTGTCCGATCAGATACGGCGGTTCAACGGGAAAGTCCTTGGGCATCTGCAGGATTCGCCCCACAATGGAATAGCTCCAGTACTGGAAGCCGTGTTCGCTGAAAAAGTTGTAATAATAATTGCTGATCAGGGCAGGCAAAAAGAGCACCCGACGGATAAAATAGTCGATCACGAAGCTGCGCGTCCGAAAAGCCAGTTCGATATTGGAAAGAAGCATCAGGCCCGTAAAGCCCCACGCCATCAGGCCGGGCAGGTCTTTTAGCCATTTGGAAAAGCGCATGATGACAAACACCACAAAGATCAGAAACAATACCTGTTTGTGTCCGGTCACCAGATACAGCCAAAGCTGCAGCGCCAGATACAAAACAAGCATTTTCCGGTTCTTATTGTGATAGTAGACGCCGATTAAAAACGGATTGATGACTTTGGTTTGCCAGCCGAAGAAATAGCTCATCCCCAAGCCGTAGGACACGCGTTCGCGCACGGCGTACACCGCATCCAGATCAAACAGGATCATGGGGTTGATATTGTCCGTATTCTGCAGGGTCATGGCCAGAAATACATAGATGGACAAAAGATGCAAAAGGGGCATCAGGCGGGAGGTAAACCGGGTTTCCGGCGGGACGATCTTCGGTTCTTTGTCTGTGGTAAGAGCGATGAGAAAGTACGTAAGCAGCACAAAAGACAGGGTGGCAATGGCAAAAAAGGTGGTGGACATATCCTGCAGGCCGTAGATGCTACCAATCGGCAAATACACAGAATAAAACAAAAGTATCAGGAGAAAATGCGAAAACTTCTCCTGCCGGTACTGCGACAAAAACAGAGTAAAGAGGATCAGAAACAGATACGAAACCAGAATTTTTACGCCATTGGGTACCAGAAAAAAGCCCATATAATCCCAGATTTGGGAAATATAGGTTACATAGGAAAAATCCATCAGCAAACGAAACACGATCGTAAGGATAAAAAAGCGTGTTTTGCTGAATTGTTTCAGTTCCCATTGGCGAAACAAATCTGATTTCATAGTGTACATCCTTTAGGGCATGATTTTTTCATACAGATGTATGAGGCGTTTTTTCATTTCGTCCCACGAGTATGCGGCAAAGGCCTTGCCTGCGCGCCGGCTCATATCCGCGCGCAATGCGGGATTCGCATGCAGTGCATCTAGCGCCTGTTCCAAAGCCGCGCCGTTGTAGTCGATCGCCAGGCCGATGCCTTCTTTTTCCACCAGCGCATCCACCCCGGTTCCTTTGGCTACAAGAATCGGTTTTTTCAGCATCATGGCCTCGTACACCTTATTGGGCGCCGAATAACGATGATTCGGGATGGACGGGTCATAAATCGCATACATGATATCACAGTGCCGATACAGCGCGAGCGCCTTTCCGTAGTCGATTTTACCATAATAATGAATATTGGGATACGCGTCGGCTGCTGCTTTTGCGGCTTCTGCCAGCTGGCCCATACCGGCCAGATTGAGAGCGTATTCGGGTCTTTTTTTAAACGTATCCAGCACGATTTTTCCGAAGCGCCGCTCGGCCAGATCCCCTACATAGCCGCAAACCAGCGCGTAGTCGTTTGTATTGTCTGCAAAGGGGGCGGTGTCTGCAATTTCGTCCGGCGACAGGCTCGGCGTATTGTGTATAACGATAAGCTCTTTGGGACGGCTTCCGGCAATCTGTTTTTTTCGTTCTTCCGTGCATACAATGGTGGCTTCCGCGTGATGGATCACGCCGAATTCCATGTGCTTGATCACACTGCGCAAAGGCCCCGGTATGCCGCCCCGGCTGTCTACGTAAAAGTCGGCAATATGATACACATACTTTTTTTTGCGCAATGCTGCCGCAAACCGCACGGGGAGCCCCGCGTCCAGGTCAAACGCATGCATGCAGTCAAATTGCGCGTGGTTTTTCAGCAGCCAGATAAATACCGTCCACTGATACCTTAGAAGCTGGAAAATATTTCCCAGGCCGCGGCCGTCTTCCTGTTTCAGGGCAATTTCCGCATTGGGTACGGCTGTGTTTTTGTGTAGATGGGTTTTTTCCGTGATGCCGTTTTTGTCGGTGTAGCGGGTGCGCGTCAGCAAGCTGCAGCTGTAGCCGCTTTCCAGGAGCGCATCCATCATGCGAATCATCGACGCATTGGTTTTGCTTTCGGCATTGCGGATAATGCAGATTCGTTTGCCGGGGGTTTTATCGTCCATAGAATGTCCTTTGTTGCGTATTTTATCCTTGTTCAATAATATCTGCGATGCGCTTGCTGGCAAAGCCGTCCCCGTAGGGATTGTTGGCATGGCTCATGGCATCGTAGGCTGTGCGGTCTTCCAAAAGGAGCCGGCAGTTTTCGTATATGACGTTTGCATCGGTGCCGACCAGTTTCAGCGTACCGGCTGCAATGCCTTCGGGGCGTTCGGTTGTGTCGCGCATGACCAGCACCGGTTTTCCCAGGCTGGGCGCTTCTTCCTGTATGCCGCCGCTGTCTGTCAGTATGAAATACGATGCCGCCATGAAATTGTGAAAGTCCAGGACTTCCAACGGCTCGATCAGCCGGATGCGGTCGCAGTCGCCCAAGAATTCGTCGGCGGTTTCGCGCACGGCAGGGTTCATGTGGATGGGATAGATCGCTTTGGTGTCCGGGAATTCGTCGATCACGCGGCGGATCGCCTGAAACATCTGGCGCATGGGTTCTCCCAAATTCTCCCGCCGGTGTGCGGTTATCAGAATCAGCCGGCTGTTTCTGGCCCAGTCCAGATGCGGATGCGTGTAGTCTTTTTGCACGGTGGTTTGCAAGGCATCGATCACCGTGTTTCCCGTCACGTGGATCCGCTCGGGGTCTTTTCCTTCGCGGAGCAGATTGTCTTTTGCTTTTTCTGTGGGGGCAAAATGCTGTGCAGCCAGTATGCCCACGCCCTGGCGATTGAATTCTTCCGGATACGGCGCCTGCAGATCATACGTGCGCAGTCCCGCTTCCACATGACCTACGGGAATCTGCAGATAAAAGCAGGCCAATGCCGTGACAAAAGTTGTGGAAGTGTCCCCGTGTACCAAGACAAGATCGGGTTTTTCTTCTTCCAGCACATGCCGCATTCTGTCCAGGATATTGATCGTTACATCAAAAAGCGTCTGCTTGTCCTTCATAATGTGCAGGTCATAATCCGGCACCACGTGAAAAACCTGCAATACCTGATCCAGCATTTCCCGGTGCTGTCCGCTCACACAGACTTTGGTGTCGATCCCGGGTCTGCTTTTCAGTTCTTTTACCAGGGGACACATTTTGATTGCCTCGGGCCGGGTGCCGAAAACAACCATTACCTTCTTTTTCAATGCAGCGCTCCCTTCTTACAGCTTGTAGGCATCGTCTCCGCAAATATTTTTCGTATCCAGGACCTGCATGCCCTGCAGCCGGTCCAGGTTTTCTTTTATATGATCGTGCGCCACCATAATCACAACCAGCTCCGTATCCTGCAAAAATGCGTCAAAGTCCTGATACTGATTGGGCACGATGTTTTTGGTCACATGCGGGTCATACACCTTTACGCCGAATGACAGATGTTCGTCCAAACGCGCCAAAAGCTGCATGGTGGGGCTTTCTCTTGTGTCGTCGACATTTTCCTTGTAGGCCAGACCGTACAGGCCGACTTTTTTCAGGTCGGTGATCCCGTGTTCGCGCATAATCTCCCGCATGCGGGCCAGCACGTGCCCGGGCATGGCGTCATTGGTTTTGCGGGCGGTCAGGATAATATTGGTCAGATCCGGATAGTCGCCCACCAAAAACCACGGGTCCACGGAAATACAGTGTCCGCCGACCCCCGGCCCCGGCTGCAGGATGTTTACGCGCGGATGCTTGTTGGCAATCCGGATGATCTCGTATACATCCATCCCGTCGGCGCGGCAGATCCGGGCCAGTTCGTTGGCAAATGCAATGTTTACATCGCGGTAGGTGTTCTCCACCACTTTGGACATCTCCGCCGAGCGGATATCCGTAACGACGATCTCGCCTTGGCAAAACGTGGCATACATGGCCTTGACCTGCTCCCCGATCGCCGGTTCATCGCAACCGATTGTACGCGAATTGTGCTCCAGCTCATAAATCATATTGCCGGGGATAATGCGTTCCGGTGCATGCACCAAATGCACATCGGTGCCGATGGTGAGGCCTCTTTTTTCGATCTCCGGGCGAATGTATTTGTTGATCGTACCGGGCGATACGGTCGATTCGATAATCAGGACCGCACCCTTTTCGCAGACATCCAGCACCTTGTGCAATGCCGCCACCAGATACTTTTGGTCCAGCTTTTTGGTTTCCCGGATATACGGCGTGGGCACGGCGATCAGATAGGTGTCCGCCTTCTGGTATTCTGTGCTGAAGCGGATGCCCTTGGCCAAAGCGTCCGCAAACAGATTATCCAGCCCGTCTTCCTCAAAGGTCAGCGCCCCTTTTTGCAGCGTCTGCACCAAGTCCGCGTTCAGATCGGTGCCGACCACATCCAGACCGCTTTTGGCAAACATCAGCGCGGTCGGCAGGCCGATATAACCCAGTCCAATTACATTGATCATATATATGTCCTTCCTTATGCATGCATTGTCTTTCCTCGTACCCCTCATTATAGCATTAGTTGCGCATACTTGGGAAACCCGGGGGTTTTCAGACGCACCGCTTATGGTATAATTTCCTTGTACAATAAATCCACCCATCGCAGAGAGGACGGTACACATGAGAAAAGCGGGTCTGATCACCTTCTTTGTGTCCCTCTTGCTGTTTNCCGGCATTTTCGCCGCATCCAATCAGATGCTCCCCAAAGTGCCCCCCAAACAGGAAGAAGAGGTCATACTGGACCGGGACTTAGGTGAAGACAATGTAATAGAACCCACTGTAGAAGGCGAACTTCTGTTTCTTGTGGTGGGCGTAGACAAAGCCGAGGAACAATACTGGGCCCGCACCGACACGCTCATCCTTGTACACGCCAATCTCGGCACGGGTGACATTCACCTGATCTCCATCCCGCGGGACACCCGCGTCTTTATCGACGAAGAACACGGCAACGACAAAATCAATCACGCGCACGCCTTCGGGGGCATGACCCTCACCATGCGCACCATCCGCCAGTTTTTGGGGATCGACCTCGACTATTATGTGCTCTTTAACTACGACGCCGTAAAACATATTGTGGACGCGATCGGCGGTATCGAGATCGACGTACCGATGGATGTGTTCTCCGGCTCCCATTACATATTGGTGGAAGAAGGCTTCCAGCGGCTGGACGGTGAAAAAGCCCTGCATCTGGCACAGTTTCGCGCCGGTTACGAAGACGGCGACATCGGCCGTTTAAATATGCAGCAAAAGCTCATCGTGCAAACGATCAAGGAACTCCTGAGCGCCCGGAATATCCCCCGTCTGCCGCAACTGCTGGATGTATACTACGAGGAAGTGCAGACGAATCTCAGCTTAAGCAAATTGGCGGAGCTGATTCCCATTGCAGGCCGCTTTTCCGCCGACAATGTCAGCCGGACCTATGTGCCGGGCGGCGACTCCGTTATCAACAATATTTACTACTACGAATACGACCGCACAGAAACCCAGCGCATCATCGACACCTATCTGGCGGACTACAAGATCGAAAACGTCTACGAACTGGACCCCGCTTACGACTTGTTCAACGACCCGGACTACGAATACGAATTCACCGACGACTACTACGAAGAAGAGTATTACGAAGAAGACACGGAATATACCGAATATTACGAAGAGCCCGTGTATGAAGAAGAGTACGAAGAACCGGTGTACGAGGAAGAATACGAAGAAGAGTACGATGAGGACGATGCGTCCTATGAAGACACGGAATGGGAAGAATAAGGATCGATGATACAAAAACGCCGAACCGGCATTGTACCGGTTCGGCATTTTTTATTCTTCTGTTTCGGATCCTTCTACGATAAACGCAAGATCGCCCCGTTCTTTATAGTAGTACAGAAAACGCAGGCCTCGTGTATCGTCGCCGTGCACATAGTCCGGTAAAGGATAAGCGGGAATCGTGACGGATTCCTGTTTTTCCTCCATGGCTTGGCGTATAATCCGGTCTTTCTCGATAAACACGCGTTGATAGAAAAAATGGTGACCGCCTCGCCACAAGAGCAGGCCAAGCATGAGGGTCCAGCCCAGATAAACCGTAAGCCGAACCCGCGATAGACGCATTTGCTTACAAAGAATCAGCACAATACCCACCAGCGCCATCGTGCTCGCATAAAAATTTCTCGGCCCGATCGGGTCTACAACCACCAGGGGCAAATACAGCCCCACCCACGCTGCCAAAGTCATAACAAGCGGAATCCGGGATTTTTTCGGCAATAACGGCCGCACGCGCAGCAATAAAAACAGGGCGATGGAAAAATAGACGAAAGAAAAGCCCATGATCGTACGAAACGGCTGGAGATCCATCCCCAGGGTAAACAAATCCGTGGAATTAAACGGTATGAACAGCGCGAAGGCGCCTGCAAATAAACCGGTCCATATGATCCGATCGCTCGTTTTTTAAGCAATAGCAAAACCGATACAAAAAGCACTCCACTAAGGATCCACGGCTTTGCCAGTACATAAGGTCCTAATTTACGCATGTTTTTATAAATCTGACTGAAAAAATCGGTTTTTGATTCCGGTACCGTACGATACGTGTCTACCCCTTCTACCACATTATGATACACGGGCGATGCAAACATAATACACGTACCGAGTATCGGTTCCATCAGCGCAAAAGAAATAAAATTTCCGATCACACGACCATTCGTATGTACATACTGCTTGGGTATAAGCGAAAAGCTACCGAACCAATCGTAACGTCCGTAATAAATACGGCTCATATCGTCGCCACTTGGCGTAAAAAGAAGACTAAAAAGAACCCATGCGGCAAATAATGCCGCACAGGTCATTATCAGGTTCTTACTATAAGAATTGTCTTTTTTTCACTCTATCAAACTCTCACTTAATCTCTTTCGATCATATTGGCAATGGCGTTTGCTGTTGCAAGGGTCAGGGCCTCTTCTCCGCCCAGGACAAACAGTTCGTCGCCGTGCTTGTCGCGCAGATACGCTTTTATCGCGGCGTTCGGGGTGGTTCCAACCGGCAGAAGCGGTGCGTTGTAGCTTGCGGCCAATACGGAACCCGCCAGACCGTCNGCTAAGGCATTGTCGCCACGGGTGATCACGGCAAACTGCGGATTCTCAAAATACGTTTCGGCAATTTTTACCGCCGATTCCGAACGGTTTGCTCCGCCGATCCGTTCCGTCGTTTTTTTCATGTCTTTGATTTCTTTTTCCAGCGCCGGCGTGATTGCTTTTTCCAGCCCCAGCAGAGTGATCCCGTCTGCCTCTTTCAGAATTTCTTTGGTGTTGGCTGTCAGCGTCGTCCCGTTGGTCAACAAAATCGGGATGCCTTCTTTGGCTGCCACCGGACCGATGCTCATCGCATCGACGGCACTTTGGCCGTTTGCCACAAAGACTTTGGTCTGATTCGGCAACAGGCGCTGCACTTCTTTGGAGATCGCCGCGCCGGTATCGTAGCGGTTCTGACCGAACAGGCGGGTGACTTTTAATTTGTCTTTTTCCAACGCGTCTTCGATCTGTTTGCTGACGGCTTCCGTTCCGCCGACAATGATGACGTTTTTGGCGCCCAGTCGGCTGATCTCTTCTTTGACGGCTTCCGGTATCTCATTTGCGCGAACCAGCAGGATCGGCGCTTTATGAAAGCCCGCCAAAGGTGCCGCAGATAAAGCGTCTATCTCATTGGGTCCATTGGCTAAAATAACCGTGTCGGCTTTTTCCGTATAGCGTTTGGAAATGGCGACTGATGTCTCGAAGCGGTTTTTTCCCGCCACGCGTTCCATATACATATACAAAGGTTGGGCCGGTTCTTTGGGATCCGATACACGGCCGCGGATGGTGCCCATATTAGCGCGGGCAATGTATACATGGTGTTCTTTTTCGTAAGGAATGCGAATGTCTCCCAGCGGGCCTTTCAAAGGCATAATACCCCGGGCAATGTAGTAGTCGTCTTTTTGCCCGGTAACGATCACGGGTACAAAATCCTTAAAGCTTGCGCTGTGCAAAGGATACGCGGCTGCTTCCGGCCAGCCTTCCGGCGAATACGCAAACGATGGCGTTTTCACCCAGCCGATGGCGTATTTGTTTGCGTCTTTATTGCCTAAAAACGCGTCCAGCCGCACCATATGCCCTACGATCTTTTCGCCCCAGTAGGGGTCGGAGGCATATTTCACATTCATGCCGCTGTATTTGTCGCCCAATTGCGGACCGCGGTAGCGGCTGTCGTCGGCATGGTTCAGATACTGGTCGTTCATTTTCACTTTCGCCTGGTATTCGATATTGTGGGCGATGGAATAAAAATCGTCGGCATTGCTGTAGGGATTGGCGTCCGTGGCATTGATCCCGAACAGATTGTTTTTATCCTTGGCAATCCGGCTGGTGCCTTTGGCGCTCTCATGTGCCGCCATGGAAAGCAGCATGGCCGCGTTCACGCCGGTTTTGTTTTGCACGTGGATGAAAATCTCACCGGTGCCGTTCAGCATGGAATCTTCCAGATTCCAGGATGCGATATAACGGTTCAGATCGGCTGCGGTATAGTTGGTATACGAACGCATCGGCAGCATTTTATAATAGGGTTCAAAATACCCCACCGAACCGGTTGCATACGGGCTGGTGTAATAATTCTGCGCATTATACGAATAATACGGACGGTATTCCGCCATAAAGGAAGGTGCCTCTCCTAATTCAATGGGGAAGGCTTTGGCTGTATAGCGGTTTTCTTTTGCATGGTAGCTGAACTGCTGCACATAGTGCACGAGGCTGCCGCCGTTGTTCATATAGTAGGAATACGCGGGTCGGTGCACGGAAGGAATCAGCTCCACCTGATCCACCGGATTCAGATTGCCCGCTTTGTGTACAGGGCCTTCCATGCCCATCAGGCGAATGGAGACATTCTCTCCGTCGCCGCTTACAAACAGCGCATCGTAACCGGCGCCGGTGTAGGAAACATGCGGGTTCGTGCCGAAGGTCAAAAGCACATGGTCTGCTTTGCTTCGCGACGGGTCGGTGATAACAATCCCCTGGTTCATGTATACGACGCCGTTTCCGCGTGTGCGTTTGGCGTCGCGCACAACCGCTTCCGTACGGTCGGCTTTCGCTGCCGCCACGGCATCCGACAGCTTTTCATAGTCTTTTACCACTTGGAAACTGCCGTTGGAAAGGGCGTATTCCACTGTGTAGTCGTACGGTTCGGGCTCGGTTGTTTCGGTTTCCCCTGCGGGATCGGCAACGGTTTCTGTCGCAGTCCCGGATTCTGTGACCGGATCTGCCGGATCCGCCAGCAAGGGGGCGGGGATCGCCACTACCATCAGCAGGCACAAAAGCGCCGCCATCCACCTTTTTCGTGTCATTTCTTCCTCCTGTTCGTTT
>JGI24710J26742_10002776_pt1 | contig 15244 bp, 11 predicted proteins | sample BioPla2DNA2_FD_26742 | JGI IMG/M metagenome (IMG submission 26742) | reverse complement strand
TTCCTGTTCTTTTATAATTTCCAATTCTTCTTCAGATATATTATTATTCTTGGAGTTGTCCTTATCTTTCTGATCCTCCCCATCTTTAGAATCCTTATCATCGGAATCCTCCGTATAATCAGTGTCATCTTGACCTCCTGGTGCCTTTTGTGTACCTAGGAAAAGAAAATAAAGCCCACCGGCACACAATAACAATATAAGTTCAACAAGCAGAATTCCTTTTAATTTTCTACTATGATTTTTTTTCTTTTTAAGTTTGTTCATGTTCTTTTTGTTTTCAGCCATAATAAATCTTAAACTCTCCTTTTCTCTATAGCTTTTTAAGAATTTCCATAACCTTTATCTTTTCCATATATTACTTCAAAGTCTTCGATAAAACTATATTTATGAATCGTTCAGATAAACCTTATATCCATGGATCTCTTTTCAATCATCTAATTTTCTTGCTCGTCTTATAGATAAAATAATTTTCTTACTCATCTTATCGATAAACTATTATCCATAATCATCTCTTAGATCATCTAATTTACTTACTCACCTTTTAGATAAACTAATATCCATGGTCGCCTTTTCGATCATCTAATTTTCTTGCTCGCCTTTTAGATAAACTAATATCCATGGTCGTCTTTTCGATCATCTAATTTTCTTACTCCTCATTTAGATAAAACTATTGATAATTTTCAGATAAATATCATGGTCATTCGGTATATGAAATTCAATCCTTTATTTCTTATATTATATCACATTGCTACTAGGTTTTCTTTACAAAATATTTAAATTTTCATTCTTACTTATTAAAATACTTTATTTTTCGAAATTTATAAGCTAACAAAAAGAAACATTATGTAAGTTCTTACGACATTTTACATTGATTCCTTTTAACTCCATAATAATCATAAAAAGGGCTCAGAATTTCTGTGCCCTTTCTTTTGCTTACTTACTACTTAAATATTTTTCAATATTTTCTATTGCTGCTTCTTCATCCGGACCGTCTGCTGTTACAACAACGGATTCCCCAGCATTGAGTCCAAGACTCATCATTCCCATAATACTCTTTGCATTCACACGTTTTTCATTACTTATGACATGTATGCTACATTCATATTGGCTTGCCACCTGAACTAATAATGCAACCGGTCTAGCCTCCAACCCGGTAGGAATCTTAATGACAATTTCCTTAGTGATCATGATTATTTTCCTCCTTATGCTCCCGTATCTGTTCTGCTATCATACTTAATTTTCGTAATCTATGATTAACACCGGATTTTCCAATCGGTGATATCAGCATAGCACCTAATTCCTTTAATGATGCTTCCGGATGCTCAATTCTTAATTTTGCAATTTCCTCCAGCCCTTCTGACAAGTCATGAAATCCCATGGTGTCTCGGATATATAAAATATCTTCAATCTGCTTTGAGGCTGCCGTTACCGTCTTATTGATATTAGCTGCCTCACAATTTACTTGTCGATTAATCGAATTTCGCATCTCTTTTAGTATTCTCACATTTTCTAAATTCATTAAAGCCACATGAGCTTCCATAACATTCAATAAATCAACAATCTGAGAACCTTCTTTTATATAGACTACATAATTTTTCTTTCTCATTATAATTTTAGCATCAATATTAAATGCTTGAATTACATCCCGAAGTTGGGCGGCTTTTTCCTCATCAGCAAAGACAAATTCTAAATGATAAGCCTTTTTGGGATTACTCATGGAACCAGAAGCCAAAAATGCACCCCGGATAAATGCTCGTTTGCAGCAAGATCGTTCAACAATGATATGATCCGGCCTAGCTAACTCTCCACCGGGAATACTTTCATTTGATAATTTAGTTGCTTGGAGTATCTTATTTATTCCTCTGATATCCTTAATTATAAGATTGTAAAATTGAGTCTTTTTCTGTTTTGGATGAAAACGAATGGAAATTTCCATATTTATATTAAATGTTTTTCGTATTAATGTAAAGTATTTTCTTGCAACATCCAGACTTTCCGTCTGTAATTTAAGATAATTTGAGGATTTATGTTTTCCTCCTCCTTGAACCAAGCGACCAATCATAGATAGAATGGCTGACAGTTCTGCAATTCTACAGTGTCTTGCACTGCTGACTTGTTGTGAAAGTTCTTCTTTTACATCTTTTGAAAATGACATTTTTACACCTGTACCTTCTAATTTCAATCATCCTTCTCAATATCCCTATGTTCGACCTTCAAACCATATTCCAAATGTTCCATACGTTTTGCGATTTCATTTACCAAGGTTACGGAACGATGTTTTCCACCGGTACAACCTATGCTCACTACCAACTGGTTTTTACCTTCTGCAATATAATGAGGGATTAAAAACTTCAGCATCTCTTCCAATTTGTCAAGAAATTTGCTTGCCGCCTCGGAAGCCAAAACATATTGATTCACTTCAGAATCTAATCCCGTTTTCTTCTTTAACCCAGGTATGTAAAAAGGATTTGGTAGGAATCTAACATCAAAAACCAGGTCAGAATCTACTGGAATACCATATTTAAACCCAAAGGAAAGCATAGTAATGATAAAATTACTAAATTTCTCGTCATTGACGTAGATTTTATTAATCTGTGCCTTTAATTCCCGGATTAGTAAATGGCTTGTATCTATGATATAGTCCGCTTTCTTTCGCAAAAACTCTAACTGCTCTCTCTCTAACTGGATCCCTTTGTCCACCCTGCCTAGTCCAGAAAGTGGATGATTTCGCCTGGTCTCTTTATAACGCTTGACCAATACTTCAGGAGCACAATCCAAAAACAGAATTTCATAGGAAAATCCCGATTGCTTGATATCATTTAATACATGATCCAACTCCCTAAGTGCATGTCCACTACGAATATCCAACCCTAGAGCAACTTTACTTTGTTTTCCCTGTAAAATTAGCCTGACAAATTTCTTAACCAATTGGATTGGCAGGTTATCGACGCAAAAATACCCCGCATCCTCCAACATTTTAAGGACAGAACTTTTTCCTGCTCCGGACATACCCGTAACGATTACAAATCTCATAATTTACCCAAGCCTTTCTATCTATGCAATTGTACGTTAAAATGTCCCAGAAGTTTCACTTCCGGCTCTAAAGTTACCCCATATTTATCTTTTACAATTTGAATAACCTCATTTATTAGCCTAAGGAATTCTTCTGCGCTTGCATTATCTTTGTTAATTAAAAAGCCACAATGTTTCTCGGATACTGCAGCACCACCTATTTGAAATCCCCTTAGGCCAGCATCGCTGATTAATTTTCCGGCATAATAACCTTCCGGACGTTTAAAAGTACTTCCTGCGCTAAACTTATCTAGAGGTTGTTTTTCCCGTCTCCTAGCATTTAAATCTTGCATTTTCGCAAAAATTTGCTCTTGCTTCCCTTGGGCAAGTTTTAATTCTGCTTCCAGCAAGATCATCCTTCTTTTTTGCAGAGCACTGCTACGATAACCCAATTCCAGTTCATCCTTTGGAATTTCAATAACCTTCCCGTCTTCATCCAAAACCCAGACTCTAGTAAGGCATTGCTTCATTTCACCGTCATATGCCCCAGCGTTCATTGTGACAGCACCACCTAAGGTACCCGGTATTCCCGCAGCAAACTCAAATCCGGTCAATTCCTTTCTTGCAATCTCATTGGCCAGTTTGGACAAAAGAATTCCTGCCTGTGCACGGACAATCCCATCCTCTGATATACCATAAGCGGAAAAATTATCACTCAGTTTCATGATTAAACCGCGGTATCCCTCATCCGAAACCAAGAGATTACTGCCGTTTCCCATGATATAATATGGTATCTCCTCCTGCTTACACAAATTGGTAACTTTTTCTATTTCATCAATGGTGGAAGGAGTTACAAAATAGTCAGCCTCCCCACCAATACGTAGCGTTGTATGATTTGCTAGTGGTTCCTTAGTCTTTATCTGATTTTCGTTTAATATCTGTCTTAGTTTTTCATAAAATTGCTCGTTCAATCATAACCTCCCAAAATACATCGTATCGTCACGGTATTTTAGATTACTTGATGATGTATTTCTTAACTCTGTCAAGCTAATCATACAATACTAATAAAATTTATTCAATACTTTGTCAATTATTCCAATAAGAGCCTAGCACTTCCATAAATGCCTGCATCATTTCCTAAGATGGCTAATTTAAAAATTTTGCTTTTTAAAGAAGCCATAACATAACGGTTGTAGTGTTTTTCCACTAATTCCGTAAGAATATTCCCAGCTTTGGAAACACCGCCACCAATGACAAAAACCTCTGGATCAATTACCTGGGCTACGTTGGCTAGACCCATTCCGAGATATTTGCAGGCCTGGTCTATAACTTCAGCAGCTATAATATCTCCTCTTTTTGCATGGTCAAAAACGGATTTCGCTGAAATATCCTGTAACTCTCGAAGACTTGACCCTCTTGTATCGGATTTTAGCTTCCTTTTGGCCAGTCTTACGATACCAGTTGCCGAAGCATATTGTTCCAAGCAACCGATTTTACCACAACCACAGCGATCCGTCTCCTCAGTATTTACCAAGAGGTGACCGATTTCTCCTGCCGCTCCATTACTACCCGGAAGTATTTTACCATTTAAGATAACCCCACCACCAACACCGGTTCCAAGGGTTATCATCAGCATATTTTTAAAGCCTTTTCCACTGCCCTGCCATTGTTCACCAAGGGCAGCAACATTGGCATCATTGCCAGCTTTGATTTTTAAACCAGTTAAATTCTCTAGCTCAGTTTCTATGTTAAAACTGGCCAAACCGAGGTTAGGAAGTTCCAGAACCTCTCCATCTTCTTTTACCGGGCCTGGAATTCCAACACCTACACCTAGGATTTCTTCTTTCTTTAGATGATATTCTTCTATCTTTTCGGTAACGAAACTAGCGACATCTCTTAAGATGTCCTTTCCATCATTGGTTCTTTTTGTTGCAAAACTCCATTTATGGAGTAGAGTACCATCGGAACGAAATAATCCAATTTTTACAGCGGTACCTCCGATATCCACCCCGAAACATAGTTGATTCATAACCCCTTAACGATCTCCTCTTTTTAAATTATTTGTAACACGATTATAAAGTTCTTGAGCTGCATTATAGCCCATTTTTTTCTGACGATAGTTCACTGCTGCCGCTTCGCAAATGATAGCCAGATTTCTACCTGGACGAATCGGTATGGAATGACAAACAACACGGTTTCCTAAGAATTCAATATACTGTTCTTCTAGGCCTAATCTGTCATATTGTTTTTCCTTGTTCCATTCCTCTAATTTAATAACCAAATCGATGGATTGTGTATTTTTTACGCTCTCTACACCAAATAAGGTCTTTACATCGATTATACCAATTCCTCGTAACTCTATAAAATGTCTTGTGATATCCGGTGAGGTACCAATAAGAGTTTCATCACTAACTTTCTTTATTTCAACCACATCATCCGTAACCAGACGATGGCCCCGTTTAATCAACTCTAAGGCAGCCTCACTTTTTCCAATCCCACTTTCCCCCATAATTAAGATACCTTCGCCATAAACATCGACCAATACACCATGAATTGTAATTCTGGGTGCCAATTCAACATTTAACCAGCGAATTACTTCCGCCATAAATGCGGAGGTTGTTTTGGATGAACGAAGTAAAGGGATGCCTTTCTGATTCGCCACCTCTATAAATTCCTGAGGAACTTCTATATTCCTGCAAAATACGATACAGGGTACTTTATAATCCATTAACTTACTCATAATTTTAACGGCGTTTTCCCTACCCATTTGTTGCATATATGCCCGTTCCACATGTCCGATCACCTGAACCCGTTCCGAATCAAAATGATCATAAAATCCCGCCAATTGAAGCGCCGGTCGATTGACATCGGGCTGGGCAATCTTAATTGCATTAATGTCGATTTCTGGAGTACAATTCTCCAAATTCATCTTCTCAATTAATCGGACCAACTCAACAGTATACATTCCATCCATCCTTTCAGTTACAGTAAAATTATTTTTAAAAAATATTTATTCTAAAACAATTATCAAAATCCAAGGTCATTGTTTTGAAACAGAATATTAAAACAGGTCACAGATCATGATAAATATATCTATTTTAATATTGGCAAAGATATCTATTTTATAACATCTTATCATATATCTCTCAAACATGTAAACGGTTATTCATAGACTTGATTTTTTCATATTTCATTCTTGTGAAAAAAGAAATATACTGCTTCAGCTGCTTGTCGATTCATAGAAGGAACCTTCATCAATTCTTCTACATCGGCGGACTGAACTGCTTCCAGAGATTGAAAATGTTTCATCAAGGCTCTACGCCTAGTAGGACCTATACCCTTGATATCATCTAGAATCGATCGAACCTGTCTCTTTTGACGAAGGGATCTATGATATTCAATGGCAAAACGATGGGTCTCATCCTGTATTCTTGTTATTAATCGGAATAACTCACTGCTTTTGTCAATGGGAAGTTCCTGATTATTATAATATAGCCCTCTTGTCCTATGATTATCATCCTTAACCATTCCACAAACAGCAATGTTTAGATTTAATTCTGATAAGACTTTTAAAGCAACTCCTACTTGTCCCTTTCCTCCGTCCATTAAAATCAGGTCAGGGTATTTGGTGAAACTTCCCAAAGCCTCATCCATTCCCTTTTCCCTTAATTCCTGCCGTTCTTTTATTCCATGGGTAAATCTTCTGGTCAAAACCTCATATAAAGAAGCGTAATCATCGGGACCTTGAACGGTTTTAATTTTAAACTTACGATAATCCGCTCTTTTGGGTTTCCCTTTTTCATAGACTACCATAGAGCCTACGGATTCAAATCCTGCCGTATTGGATATATCATAAGATTCAATCCGCTCAATAATTGGTAGGTCTAATAAATCGGCTAAGTCCTTAAGAGCTCCTGTGGTTCTAGCTTCTTGTAGCTTAATCTTTTCAATATCTTGATTTAAAACTATCTGAGCATTCTTTCTAGCCAGTTCTACCAGTTTTTCTTTGTCCCCCTTCTTAGGAACTTTAATGAAAACCTTCTGCCCTCTTAAGGAGGAAAGCCAATCAACCAATAGTTCNTCCTCATCTGGTTGGGCTCCTAGAAAGATTTCCTTGGGAATGTATGGTGTACCAGCATAAAACTGTTTCATAAAACTAGTCATTACACCTCCATCCGTCTCTCCTTCCACACCAGACAGATGAAAATGATCCCTACCGATTAATTTCCCTCCACGAATAAAGAAGGTTTGAACCACTGCCTCATCCTTCTCCCGAGCAAAAGCGATGACATCTCGGTCCATCTGATCGGTATTGGTTATCTTTTGTCGATTCGCTATTACCTTGACACTTTCAATTAAATCCCTATATTCTGCTGCTTTTTCAAACTCCAGTTTTTCAGATGCTTCCGTCATGTTTTGTTCTAACATTTTTAAAACTGGACTGTAATTTCCATTGAGAAATTCTAAAACTTGATTTATATTCTCACCATACTCCTTTTCTGAAATAAAGCCCTGACAAGGGGCATCACACTGTCCCATATAATAGTAAAGACAAGGCCTTTCCTTCCCAATATCCCTTGGAAGATTTCGATTACAGGTACGAATCTTATATACTTTTCGCAAAAGATCAATAATATCCTTCACAGCGCCACCACCGGTATATGGTCCAAAATATTTTGCCTTATCTTTTTTCATCTGCCTGGTGGTGAGAACTCTCGGATACGCCTCGTTAACAGTAACCTTGATATAGGGGTAAGTTTTATCGTCTTTCAGCATGGTATTGTATTTTGGACGATGCTCCTTAATTAAGTTACACTCCAAAACCAAGGCTTCCAGCTCTGAGTCTGTAATTATATATTCAAAATGATCCATATGTTCAACCATACGTTGTATTTTAGGGCTCAGATTTCTACTGCTTTGAAAATACTGACGAACACGATTCTTAAGGCTAATCGCCTTACCTATATAAATAATCGTATCCTTATGGTCTCTCATTATATAGACACCGGGCTTTGCCGGTAATTTTTTCAATTCTTCCTCTATGTTAAACATACATTACTCCATTCCAAATCGAATAGTTATATATTTTATTCTATCTTAGCCTAATTATATCATAGAATAAATCCTTCAAACAATCATTAACAAATGTTAATCTTCTTAAGATTGAAAAAAGGCTCTTTTAAAATTGAAAGGGGTACACTGATATAACCTAAACACACTTGGTGCGTCTACATACCGATACAAGCACAGCTACTATCATTTGTCTGTCATTATCGAACATAGGATGTTCGCTTATGTCAAGACAAATCACAGTAGACCTACTTATAACGGTAGCTTACGATTATATCTGTGTACCCTTATATATGTGTAAAAGATGCTATTCAAACTACAAGAAGTTTATATCTATGACAGCTCTTCTAGCATTTCCTCTATGAAGATATCCTTCGTCAATATTTCCCTGAAATTAATCTTAATCAATACCACTGTCTTAGGCTTTCCCCTTGGTAGAGATTGCCTCTTTGGATAGCTCTTCCTAGATTTCCTCCTCTATCGTACTATCTTTCTTTGATTNCTCTACTTGGGATTCATCCTCCATATAGCTAGCCTATTTTGATATCTCTTCCTTGGCATCCTCCTTGGTAGAATTATCTTTTTTTAATAACTCTTCCTTTACTTTACCTTCATTAGAGTTTTCCTTTTTTAATATAACTCATCTGTTACTTCATCTTCGGTAGAGTTGTCCTTTTCTAATAACTCTTCCTTTACTTCACCTTCACTAGAATTATCCTTTTTTAATATAGCTCTTCTTTTACTTCACCTTCGGTAGAGTTTTCCTTTTCTAATAACCCTTCCTTNACTTCACCTTCACTAGAGTTATCCTTTTCTAATAACTCTTCCTTCACTTCAACCTCGCTATAGTTATCCTTATTTAATAACTCTTCCTTTGCTTCACCTTCGGTAGAGTTGTCCTTCTTTGATAGCTCTTCCTTGGAATTTTCTTCTATACTAGCATCAATTCCCTTAACTTCACGGTAAATCTTCATGAATTCTTCACCAGTGATTGTTTCTTTTGCTATTAAGTATTCGGCAATTTTATCTAATACATCCCGATTTTCTGCCAATAGAGTCTCTGCTCTTTCATAGCATTGCTTTAATATGGACATAACTTCCTTATCAATTTCTCCTGCCGTTGTATCGCCACAATTCAATACTGGCCTACCATCTAGATATTTGTTTTCAATGGATTCTAATCCCATTAGTCCAAATTTATCGGACATACCATATTGGGTTACCATAGCTCTGGCTAAAGCGGTTGCCTTCTCTATGTCGTTGGAAGCCCCTGTGGTTATGGAATCAAAGATTAATTTTTCAGCTGCACGGCCACCATATAAGGTAACAATCCTAGTTAGTATTTCATCTTTGCTCATGAGATATTTTTCTTCTTCAGGAACCTGCATCACATAACCTAAAGAACCCATGGTTCTAGGTACTATGGTTATTTTCTGAACTGGTTCTGCATTTTTCTCCAATGCAGTAACTAGGGCATGACCCACCTCATGATAAGCAACGATACGTTTCTCTTCTTTGCTTAAAATTCGATCCTTCTTTTCCTTCCCTGCGATCACCACTTCAACGGATTCAAACAAATCTTCTTGGGTAACCACTGCCCTTCCTTGTTTTACAGCCAAAATAGCAGCTTCATTAATCATATTGGCTAGATCAGAACCAACGGCACCGGATGTAGCCCTAGCAATCGCCTCCAAATCAACGGAATCGTGCATTAAAACATTTTTGGAATGAACCTTGAGAATGTCCACCCTGCCTTTTAAATCCGGCTTATCAACAATAATTCGTCTATCAAAACGTCCAGGACGAAGCAAGGCCTTATCCAAAACCTCAGGACGGTTGGTAGCACCAAGAACCACAAGACCCTTTGATGAATCAAAGCCATCCATGTTGGCTAGTAATTGATTCAAGGTCTGCTCTCGTTCATCATTGCCTCCCCCATAATGGGTATCCCTGCTTTTACCTATGGCATCAATTTCATCAATAAAAATAATACAAGGCGCTGACTGTTGTGCCTGTTTAAACAAATCTCTTACTCTTGATGCGCCTACCCCAACAAACATCTCAACAAAATCAGATCCAGATAAGGAGAAAAATGGCACCTTGGCTTCTCCTGCTACCGCCTTGGCCAATAAGGTCTTACCGGTTCCTGGTGGTCCAACAAGGAGAGCCCCCTTAGGAAGCTTTGCTCCAATCCGTGTGTACTTGGCTGGATTATGAAGAAAATCCACAATCTCCTTCAAGGATTCTTTGGCTTCTTCTTGGCCTGCTACATCCTTAAAGGTAACACCAGTAGACTTTTCTACATATACTTTGGCATTACTCTTACCAACCCCCATAATGCCACCACTATTTTTTGAAATCGCTTTCAGCAGGAACCACATGACAACATAAATTAATATAAAGGGTAATACCAAATTCAGTATGGTTCCAAATATATTGGATCTGCTATCCACAACCTCCTGTTGGAATTCAATATGGCTAGGTGCAGCCTCGATCCGTTCCACTACATTGTCTTCATAAATACGACCAGTATAATATGTTATTTTAATCGATGGGTTCGGTTGTTTTTTAGGCTCTATGATAATCTTATCCGATGTCAAATCAACACTCTTGATTTCATCCTTATCTATCATCTCCAAAAACTGGTCATAAGTAATTTCTCTGTTTGTATTTGCTTCAAATCTCTCAGAGAGCATTGTAATCATATACCAGATTACTAATGCAGAAATCAGGGTAATGATAATGAAGGTCTTATTGGGCAACCCATTTTTATTCCCTGGTTTATTATTGTTATTATCCATTCAATCCTCCTATTATATTAAATAAAGATAATAATATCCCTATTAAAATCATTTTTTCTCAGTGGCTCTGCAAGAGGGGTTACTCCTTGCACCTATATACATGCCACCTACAGCTAACATTATATCGATAGTCTCTCCATAAATCAATAAAATTGTTCTTAAAATTCTGTGTATAAACTGTGTTTTTAAACAATTTTCTTCAGTTTCATATATCGGTAGACTATTTTAATTTTCCTATGTATCTTTATCCATGTACCTATGTACTTTATCTATGTTCCCATGTATCTTTATCTATGTTCCTATGTATCTTCATCTATGATCCTATTGTCTCTATCAATATTCCTATCTATCTTTATCTATGATCCTATTGTCTTTATCAATATTCCTATCTATCTTTATCTATGATCCTATTGTCTTTATCAATATTCCTATCTATCTTTATCTTTGATCCTATTTGGTCTTTATCTATGTTCCTATATATCTTTATCTATGTTCCTATGTATGATTATCTATGTTCTTAAATTAATTGGAATTACCTCTATCAAAATGATTTTAATTACGAAATAATGAATAATAAGAAGTGAAGTAATAAATCTACGATTCGAATAGAATTACCCCGGAAGGCCTGGGAGGTATCTTAAATTCGATGATTATCATCTTAAAGATACCTCCAAACGCATTCCGGAGTTTATGATTTAATTATCTAAAATAAAAGCTTTTTAAGATAGTATATCTTCTGCACAATCCTCGATCTCTTTTGAAAAAAGTGAGGTAAGCATGATAAAAAAGGAACCTATGAAAATAAAGATATCCGAAAGATTAAAGATAATCTTCTTAAGTTTTTTACAATTAAAACTAAAATAATCTACCACGTATCCACGATTATATCGATCGCTTACATTACTAATGGCACCTCCAAGGACTAGGGAAAGGCCAAGTTTATACATTCTTTTCCCCTTCTTTGGTAGAACAAGGATAAAAAGGAGAATGAGAAAACCTAATAAAACGGATGATATCATTTTTACTAACTCTCTTTTATCTTCCAGGTAATTTAAAAACATCCCACGATTATAATGTTTTCTTATTATGATCCGGCCACCTAAGATTTCTTGTCGATCTCCCAGATTCTTATTCTTCTCCATATAATTTTTAATCCGAGTTTCCATAAAAACGATACCAAGAATTATTAGTAAGTAAACCATTTCATCTCCTCCTTTAATACTATATATTGCTGGATCGTTTTGTATCATACAAACCATATGCAAGATATATAAATTACTTTTTACGATCATAACACATTTATATAGTATTACAATTATATCCAATTTCTATACCTTTGTCCAGAAAAAGGCTCTAGATTTTATCGAATTTGATTGGCCGTAATCTTAATACTCCGGTATTTTACAATATTTCTGGAGGTCTTGTTAATCTCATACACAGTCAAATACTGATCTGTTGCAATTGTGATATCGTCTTTGCTTAACTCGACTCCCACGCCCTCTTCCAAAGTATCCTGAATCATTTTACCAGTCACCTGTTCATTACCAATGGTATAGACAAAGATATTTCCACTGGCCGGATTACTTACTACTGTTACATTGGTGGTTCCGGTTTTCTCCCCTGGTTTGGCTGTAAGCGTAAGGGTACCTGCAGCAGTTGGGTTGGTGATAGTAAGTTTCATGGAAGTTTTATCAATGGTTCCATTGTCATAAGTTAAAGTAACCGCCTTATTATAACAGTTTGCCATACTTTCTAAAGAGTCTCTACTTAAAGTAACCGTCATTATATACTCTTTTGTTCTGTCAATGGGCTCTTGTAGCATAGGTTCAATTACTGTTGTAAAATCAATTGACTTTGTACCCAACTTTATATTCTTAAGTTGTGTTTCGTATGGTAACTTACCAGCCTCATTTAATTTAACTTTAAAGGATAAGTTCTCGGTATAGCCCTTTTTCACATAAATATAAGTACCCATATCTACTAGCTTAGGGGTCGAAGGATATGCAATTGAATATGTAACAAATGTAGATGCTAAAGCATATTCCACCGCGGGTGTTGTTCTTGTGGCTGCTTTGGATTTGATTTCTTTCATTCTAACATACAAGGTTCCGCCTTCCACCGCTTTACTTCCAAGAATCTTGACTGGCGTATTCTTAGTAATGGTTGACCAAACCGTATGATTGATATCAAAAGTAGCTCCAGGCTTTACAACACAATATTCATAAGGATTGCTTGTGGAAGCCGATGGAATAGTGATAACTAAGTTTTTATTTCCATTATAGCTAATATAAATGTTCTTATCGTCGGAAGATGCATCCGCAGGAGCTTCTCCCTCAACCACGTAGCCTTGAATGGTTCTTTGTGCGTTTAAATCAATTTCCGTTATCTTAGAAGCTGCTGCCTTTGAGGTAGCATAGTTTCTAATCTCAATAAGCATTGCCGGAAATGCTTTGGGATTAATGGTACCATCTGCAGTCATACCCGGAATATTCTTTACCATATCTTTTAAAGCTACTTGTCTAATAGATCTATTGTAAACCTGAACCCAATCGGATGTTTGGTTTCCAATGGTCACACGATATTCTTTACCGTATTTAATATCTGCGTTAAACTTACTGCCGTCGATTCCTACCACCATAGGAGCCGATTTTTTCGTAATTCTAAGTTTTACTTCTTTACTGGGACGATTTCCTTTCGAACCATCAGGGTAAACCCCATTCCGGATAACATCATTTACAGGTTTAATTCGAAAATATAAATGTGTACCCTTAACTTGATATTTTTCAAGTTGAGCCAAAGTTAATTCAGAAGCATCCTTCCATTTACCATTATCGCCTTTTCTCCACTCCAGATCATCAAAGGTAATTGGCTCCTTAGCTGTACCAGCTGTCGTCATGATATTAAGAAGGGAACCTATGGTATCATTTTTACTAAGGGAATTGATCTTACTATAATCGATGGAAATATCCAGCTTTCTGGTTTGTTGAGGTAAAATGACCCGTACCTGAGTAGGGTTTTCTTCCCCCTTAAATACTAGAACATTGTCCGTAGTATTGGATACCCATGAAAAATCCACTTCAGTAGTAGCTCCTGGATCGGCATTGATAACCTCCCATCGTTCTCTTGAAGCCTCAATTTCCGTAGCAAAATATATTCTGGAATTCTCATTATTTTGTACAATAATGTTTTCTTCCTCGTAATCGACTTCATAAATCTGCACCGGAGTCGGAGCAGCCAATGCCATTCGTCCTTGGATGAAAAAGAGAGAACAAAACAGCATTAAAAATCCAAGAATTAATTTATTCTTCATCAAATCGCCTCCATAAGTTTATTTTAAATTGTTTCTTGGTCTCCTGTGAATATTTCTTTTCATACATTATGTAGTATTGGAAAGAAATACATACCTCTATATTTATTATCGGCTAAGCCGTCGGTATTCGCAAGAGTTTATAGATAAATTATAACATTTTAACTAGAAATATTAATGTTCAAGACCATAAGCCTATTCTTTTGTCTGAACTTTAATTTCCTATGGATATCTTGTTTGTTTATCATATTTAAGTTATTATATCATGATCAAAAATCATCTTCATGACCTTGTTGCTCCGAACGCTTATGCATACAAGTATGCATATACCTCACTAGGCTTTCATTATATCATATAAGAAAAGCTTCAAGAAGATCCATTCGATCTCTCAAAGCTATCTGTTCAAACAAATTATTCAATTACACTCTAACATCAATGGTAGCTCCAAGATTAGGATTAACCGATAACTCCATCATTTTAGCATTATCTTGCATCATTTCTACCATATGATTCATCTGGGTCTTACTAGTATTCATAGCCATTTTCATAACTGATATGCTGGCTTGTTCTTTTATCCTTACTTGACTTAGTATTGTAGACATCGCTGCTATATCCAAGATATCAACCCCTTCTTTGAAAAAATGGGCCAGAGACAATATTCCCTGACCCTTTTTTAGTTAATTGTTAACTTATATTTTTATTACGTCCAGAAGCTTTAAGAGAAAGTTTGTTAAACTTAACTTTACTTTAAACCACTTACTATCTTAATAATTGAAGTACTCCTTGAGGAGCTTGATTTGCTTGCGCTAACATAGATTGAGCCGCTTGTTGAAGGATATTATTCTTGGTAAATTCCATCATTTCTTTTGCCATATCTACATCACGAATTCTGGATTCCGCTGCTTGAAGATTCTCTGCGGTGTTATCCAAATTCTTAATAGTATGCTCAAGACGATTTTGATTAGCACCTGGTTTTGCTCTTTCATCAAATACAGACTTTATAGCTGCATCAAGTGAAGCTATAAACAGTTGCGCATTGCCTCGTGTCGTCTTA
>JGI24710J26742_10002775_pt1 | contig 15249 bp, 14 predicted proteins | sample BioPla2DNA2_FD_26742 | JGI IMG/M metagenome (IMG submission 26742) | reverse complement strand
CCCCCCATGTTATCCTGAGCGAAGCGTAGCGGAGTCGAAGGATCTTACACGTCAACCCGCAAGATTATTCGTTAACGCTCAGAATGACATACGGGTAAGATCAATAATATTTAGAAAACGAGAATAAGCTTCGTCCCAATTTTCTTGCGGTAGATACTCTTTTAAAGAAAATGAATTTCTAACCAATTCTCTGCCTTCGTTAAGATTTTTTATTTCCTTCATGGCTATAAGCTGAACTAATATATTACCTATTGCCGTTGCTTCAACGGGGCCGGCAATAATACGTTTGTTTGTGGCATTAGCAGTAAATTGTGAAAGAATCGTATTTTTACTCCCTCCTCCAACAATATGGATAGACGAAATTTTGTAGCCGACTATTTGTTCCAATTCCTCTACAGCCATTCTGTACTTCAGTGCAAGACTTTCCATTATGCATCTTACAATTTCGGCCTTTGAAACAGGAACGGGCTGCCCGGTTTTTTGACAATAAGAACGAATTTTATCAGGCATACCGCCGGGGCTATAAAAGCTATTGTCATCAGGGTCAATAAATGCTGCAAAAGGTCTAGCCGAATAAGCCAGGTCAGTAAGCTCTCCGAATGACATAGGGGTTCCCTCCTTATCCCAAGCTCTTTTACATTCCTGGAATATCCAGAGCCCCATAATATTCTTTAACAAGCGAGTGCTTCTGTTATAACCGCCTTCATTGGTGTAGTTGGTTCCAAAAGTCATTTTATTGATTACCGGTTTTGGTGATTCAACCCCCAATAGTGACCAAGTGCCGCTGCTTAGGTATGCCGAAGTTTCATCTAAAGAGGGCACTGATATAACTGCACTACCTGTGTCATGCTCGGCAACAGCTACTACAGGTATCTGACCTACTATCAATTCCCGAGACAATTTTTCTGTCAGTTTACCGGTGATGTTACCGGGATTAATAATTTCGGGAAGAATATCTGTTGGAATATTCAGCTTGTCCAGAAGTTCGGTATCCCAGCTGCCTTTATCTGCATTTATCATCTGAGAGGTACTGGCAATAGTATATTCACAAGTTTTTTCACCGGTTAAAAAGTACCTTAAAAGGTCCGGAATAAACAGCATAGTTGAAGCATTTTTTAATAGATGTGAATTAGCCGACTGCAAGGAAAACAGCTGATAAAGGGTATTAAAGGGCTGAAACTGTATGCCTGTCCGTTCATAAACCTCATGGTCGGGAACAATCCTAAAGACCTTTTCCATCATTCCTTCAGTGTTTGAATCTCTGTAGTGTAATGGATTCCCCAGTAGCTTTCCATCCTTATCCAAAAGCCCGATATCGACGCCCCAAGTGTCGATGCCAATTGATGAAATATCCTTTCCTGAATGGGCGGCTGCTTTTAAAATACCCTGTTTCATCTCATAAAACAACCTCAATATATCCCAATATAAGCTGTCGGAAACAAAAACCGGATCGTTAGAAAACCTATGTATTTCGTCTAGTGTAAGCCTGCTGCCGTCAAATTGCCCAAGAATAGCTCGTCCACTGCTCGCTCCGTAATCAAAAGCCAAGAGTTTCATTTAGATTACCCTCCTTACCGAAAATTGCGTGTTGAAACTTTCAGATGAGAAAGACTAAATTATATAAATATCTAATGTAATTATATGACAAGGTATTTATCAAACCAATGGGGTATGTTATTCTTTTATTGGGGAATTAACACTTGAGAAATGGAATATAGGTGATTAAATGTCTGAATCTCCATACCCGGTATTACAGGGAAATACCCTTTTCCGTAAAAACGAGCTTGTATATATAAACAAATCCAGTGAACTGGAAGAATATATGAATGTCATGCATAAGCATGATTTTATTGAAATAGCCTATGTATTGGACGGAAAAGGTAAACATGCGGTGGGTAATAACCAGTATGAAATCTACAAAGGAGATCTTTTTATAATTAATTACGATGTACCCCATGGGTTTTTCGCTATGGATGATAAGTCGGATATTCCAGTGGTGTACAACTGCGTTTTTATGCCGGAGTTTTTAGATAATTCGCTATTCAGAAGTATGAATATTAACGATATTGCTTCGTCATTTCTTTTTAAATCATTGTTTCCCGATGATTCCAATACGTTGCCGGATCTAAAACTTCAAGGAACTGATTATATAGAAATCGGAGACATATTTAACAAGATGTATCTGGAATATAAGTCTATGAAACAGGGTTACCCGGATATAATCAGGGCATATCTTATTGAGCTATTAATAAAAATAATCCGATATATGTATATGTACAATTATAAAACTGTATCAGCAAAGAATTTTGAGCTTATAACAAAAGCAGTTGACTATTTAAAACAGAATTACAATACAGAAATCAGACTTGAGGATATTGCTGTAAAGTCCTTTACCAGCAAGAATTATTTAAGTAAATTATTTAAAGAGGTAACAGGAATGAATTTCAGCGAGTACATACATAAAATAAGAATAAACGAAGCCTGCAGCCTCTTGAGAAGCACGGATCAAAGCGTAAGCAGTATAGCAGAGCAAGTTGGATTTAACGATATGAAATTCTTTTATGAAATTTTTCGACGCATAACCGGAACGACGCCGGGAAAATATCGTAAATTGTAAAGCCTACTTTTTTTCTGAGCAAGCATTTATAAGAAATTCATCGAGAAAGTCAAATAGCAAAATTTAAAAAAACAATCATACAACAATAAAACAAAAAGAACAGAAATATGCTATAATTTTTGTAAACCTAATTCCAATATATAAAGGGGCCGTTAAATGTTTGCAATTGAGAGACTAAATAAAATAAAAGAGATTTTGCTTCAAGAAAAAAGAGTTGATGTCTTTGAATTAAGCGAAATGTTTTCGGTAACTGAAGTTACTATCAGAAGAGACTTAGATAAGCTTGAGCGTGAAGGCTTTCTTATTAAGACCTACGGAGGGGCGGTCTTAAACAAGAAACAATTTTCGGTCGGGCAAATGTTTGATTCGCAAGAAAAATCAAGTGAAGAAAAGCAGATGATAGGGAAAATTGCGTCAGAGATGATTGAGGATGGTGACGCTATATTTTTAAGTCCCGGTTCAACATGTCTTGAAATTGCAAAAAATATAAAACAGAAGCGTTTAACTGTTGTTACCAATGATCTTATAATAGGTTATGAGCTAAGAAATTATACGGGCTTAAAGGTAATTGTTACCGGTGGTGATTTGATACAATCCACATCTACATTGACAGGCGGGTTTGCCCTTCATGCACTTAACGGTATATACATAAGTAAGGCTTTTATTGGGGTAAAAGGAATAAATTTTAACTCCGGTTATACGGTAGATAGCTATGAAGAGGTAATGGTTATAGGAGAAGTTCTGAAAAAATCCAGCGATATCATAATAGTTGCCGACTATACCAAGTTCAACTATACTGCATTTGCCAGGTTAGGCGATTTATCAATAGCTAAAAAAGTAATTACAAATAAGCAGGTACCGACAGATTTTAAAAAGTATTATTTTGAAAACAACATTAAGCTGTATACGACCTTTGAGTTTGAGTAGAATGGTAGCATCTCAAAAACGGGGAAAGAGGGAAAACAGATTGGGTAAGTATTTGGAAATGAAAAATATAACCAAACAATTTAGTGGCAATCTTGTTTTGGACAATGTAGATTTCAGCGTTGAAGAGGGTCAGGTGCACGCTCTAATCGGTGAAAACGGCGCAGGTAAAACAGTGTTAATGAAAATTCTCGCCGGGCTCCATGCTCCGGATTCAGGGGAAATTCTGATAGGCGGCAAAAAGGTTACCATCGATTCACCAAGTAAAGCCCAGGATCTTGGTGTAGCCATGATTTATCAGGAATTAAGGTTATTTCCGGATCTCAATATTATCCAAAACATTTTTATAAAAAGAGAACCCATAAAGTATTATAAATGGTGCAAATGGTTGAAGATTATTGACTGGAATAAAGCCTACAGGGAAACCATAAAATATCTGAATGCCTTTAATCTAGATCTAAATCCAAAAGCTCAGGTCAAATTACTAAGTTACGGCCAGCAAAAGTTTGTTGAAATAATAAAAGCTTTATCCCAAAAATCAAAGATACTAGTTATGGACGAAACCACCGATGCGTTAACTGAAAATGAGATTAAGTTACTTTTTGATGCTATTCGTGAAATAAAAAAGCTGGGAGTCTCTGTAATATTCATCTCTCACAGACTTGAAGAAGTAAAGCAAATTGCCGACGCGGTAACTGTTCTCAGAGACGGCAAGTTAATACGAACATGTGGAATAAATGAGGTTGACATTGATGAAATAGTAAAGGTTATGGCAGGNAAGGATTTAGTTGACCGTTACCCTAAGATCAATGCAAAAATAAGCGGAGAAGCTTTACGCATTGAAAATCTAAGCTACAGCGGTATATTAAAAAATATTAACCTGGATCTGAAAAAGGGAGAGATTCTCGGTATTGCCGGTTTAAGTGGGGCAGGAAGAAGAACTCTTGCTAAAGTGCTTTTTGGAATTAATACACCTTTTGAGGGGTCAGTATATATCAACCGAAAGCCTTTTAGCTTCATCACACCGCAGATAGCTATGAAAAACGGACTGTGTTATGTTGCCGGAACCGGTACCAGCGAAGGCCTTATCGACCAAAATACAATTGCTGAAAACATGACCATAACTAATTTAAAACGGGTTTCCAAAGCGGGGATACTGCAATTACAGGTTGAATCCCGCTATGCATATGATTTTATTGAGCGTCTTGAAATTTCTGCATGTGACAGAGATCTTGTGGGAACTCTTAACGGTGGAAAACAGAAGAAAGTCAGTCTGGCCAAATGGTTATTCAACAGTGCAAAAATTCTTATTATGGACGAGCCTACCGCAGGTATCGATATCGGATCAAAGGTTGACATTTATAATATCATCAATGAACTGGTTTTATCGGGAGCCTCGGTTATTATGATTTCGTCCGACCTGGCAGAACTTATCGGTATGTGCGACAGAATAGCCGTTATGTTTAATGGAGGGATAAGAAAGGTACTGGATAGAAAAGAAGCCACAAGTGAAAGTATCCTCCACTATGCGTCAGGAGGTAGCGGCAGCATTTCTGATAATAACAAATAATCTACATAACACCATAATTAAAACAAAAAAGAGCAATCTAATCCTATTATTAACTAATTTATGTTGATAAATTTGGTTTTTTGTTAATTGTCCTAAAAATAAAAAAACAATTCAACATAAAATAGTATTGACTTTGGTAAGCATTCGGTGTAGAATAATAAAAAAACACAAATAAACATAATCGAAAGTTTTATTGTGTTATAGTCTAAAGATCCATCTCAAATAAGTATGAACTGAGGTTGCGTTATGTCTGATTATGTTTTAGAAATGAAAGGAATAACGAAAATTTTTCCGGGTGTCAAGGCTTTGGATAATGTAAATTTTCAGTTAAGAAGTGGAGAAATCCATGCGTTGATGGGTGAAAATGGTGCAGGCAAATCTACTTTTATCAAAATTATAACAGGTGTTCACCAGCCCGAAGAAGGCGAAATATATCTCAACGGAAAAAAAGTTGAATTTAAATCTCCCAAAGATGCCCAAAGGCTTGGAATAGCCGCAATATACCAGCATATCACGTGTTATCCCGACCTTAGCGTTACAGAAAATATCTTTATCGGGCATGAAGAGGTAGATAAAATTACCAACAGATTACGTTGGAAAGAAATGCATTTGATAGCCAAAAAATTATTAGACGAACTGGGGGCTAATTTTGGGCCCAAGACTCAGATGGGCGCTTTAAGTGTAGCTCAGCAGCAAATTGTAGAGATTGCTAAAGCTTTATCGACCAATGCGAAAATAATTATCATGGATGAGCCGACAGCTGCTCTTACAAAAAGAGAAAGCGAAGAGCTTTACAGAATTGCAGATAAATTAAAAGACAATGGGACATCAATCATATTTATTTCTCACAGATTGGAAGATATGTACAGATTAGCGGATAGAGTGACGGTATTCCGTGATGCGAAGTACATAGGAACATGGAATGTTAGTGAAATTTCAAAAGAACAACTTATTTTCTCGATGGTAGGACGTGAGCTGACTCAAATGTTTCCGGAAAGAGAACCAAAAATAAGTTCCGAGATACTCAAAGTTGAAAAACTAAGAAGAATCGGCTTTTTCGAAGATATCAGTTTCTCTGTAAATAAAGGTGAAGTCGTTGCATTAACAGGTCTAGTGGGAGCAGGAAGAAGTGAAGTCTGCCAATCTATTTTTGGTCTTGATAAATATGATGGAGGAAAGATATTTGTAGACGGTAAGGAAGCCAATATCAAAAGTCCTTCCGATGCCATGTCTTATGGGATAGGATATCTTCCCGAAGATCGGCAAAAACAGGGTTTAGTCCTTGACTGGGAGATAGTTAAGAATATTACTCTATCCACTTTGGATAAATACTCAAAACAAAATTGGATAAACGTGAAACATGAATGCGAAAGAGCTCAATTCTTGAGTGAGAAAGTAAGTGTAAAAACGAAGAGCATTTTCAACCATGCCAGTTCTCTTTCGGGAGGGAATCAACAAAAAGTTATTGTTGCAAAACTCTTGTCGGCAGATTTGAAGCTTATTATTCTTGATGAACCTACTAAAGGTATTGATGTGGGTGCAAAGTATGCTATTTATGAAATCATGAATGAGTTGGTGGCACTGGGTTATGGCATTCTGATGATATCATCTGAGCTTCCTGAAGTTCTGGGTATGAGTGACAGGATTATTGTCATGTGTGAAGGCCGTATAACCGCAACTTTTTCAAAAGATGAGGCAACTCAGGAAAAAATACTTGAGGCTGCTATGGCAAAGCAAACTGCAACAATTGCATGACATATTAAAAAAAGGTGGAGAGTCATAATGGAAGAAAGGTCTCATGAACACAGTTCTAAAAGTACATATATCTCTAAGTTCAGAGAGTTGGGAATGCTATTTACCATAATTATTATATCTTTGTTGGTACAAATGCGTAATTCAAACTTCCTTACTCTTGAGAATATTAATGATATGCTGACAAATACCGCTATCTTAAGCATTCTTGCAGTTGGCATGATGCTTGTAATAATTACAAGGGGCATTGATCTATCAATCGGAGCAACTTTAGCCCTTTCAGGTATGATTTCGGCATTGACGGTGGCTACATATCAAAATCNTAATCCCATTTTGACCATACTATTAGGGATGGGTATCGGAACTGTCTGTGGCTCAATTGTCGGGTTGTTGGTATCAAAAGGAGCGGTACTTCCTATAATTGCATCATTGGGAATGATGAATGTTTATAGAGGACTTACTTTTATAATAAGCGGTGGAAAATGGGTTAGCTCATATCAAATGNCCGAACAATTCAAAGGTATCGCCACAGGTCGTATCCTCGGAATAAATACGCTGATTTTTATAGCCATAATCATCTATGTTATATCTTTCTATTTTATCAATTATACAAGAACAGGCAGGCAAATTTATGCTGTAGGCAGTAACCCGGAATCAGCCAAAATAAGTGGTATCAATAATGAAAAGATTTTATTCCTTGTTTACGTAATAATGGGTGCCTTAGCCGGGCTAGCAGGTGTTCTCTGGGTTTCCAAATTTGCATCAGCCCAGGGAGATACTGCGATGGGTTATGAAATGAGTGTAATAGCTGCTTGCGTATTAGGTGGTGTAAGTGTCGCCGGTGGTTCAGGCAAAATATCGGGACTTATCATGGGATCCATACTATTAGGAATATTACAAAACGCCCTACCCCTTATTATGGTCTCACCTTTCTGGCAGCAAGCTATCCAAGGTGTCATTATTCTTGCGGCAGTATTGTTAAATACTTATGTCAAAAGACGAGTAGATAAAAATAATCTCTTGCGGAGGAAAATATGACAATGGAACAACGAAACAGTATTATCAGTAAAAAAGAGTTCAGCCTAAAAAGGTTTTTCCTCCAGTGGGAATGGATGCTCGTATTGATATTTATTATCATTAATATTATTAATGCGAATCTGTCTCCATATTATTTGGATGGAAAACAGCTTATAAGTGCCACCTCGACTTTTTTGGATAAAGCATTTATAGTTTTACCCATGACATTTGTAATCCTTCTTGGAGATATAGACATTTCTGTAGCCTCAACTGTTGCTCTTTCTTCGGTTGTTATGGCAGTAACATATAATCTTGGAGTTCCCATGTGGGCAGCAATGGTTATATGTCTGGCGGTTGGATCGGTGTGCGGCTTTATTAACGGTTTTCTTATTACCAGATTCAAAGAAATTGCAGCAATGATTGTGACGCTTTCAACATCAATGATTTACAGAGGTATTGCCTACATAATCCTCGAGGATCAGGCTTCTGGAAAGTTTCCTGATTGGTACAGCTTCCTGGGTTGGGGCTATGTCGGCGGGATTCCGTTCATGCTTATACTATTCGCTTTTTTGGCCGTAATATTTGGCTTACTGCTTCACAAAACCACATTTGGACGCCGGATTTATGCTATAGGCAATAATCCTGTAGCGAGCAGGTTTTCAGGTGTAAAGGTGGACAAAATAAAAGTTATTATTTTTACTCTGACAGGATTTATGTCGGGAGTAACAGCATTGTTTCTTACATCCCGTATGGGTAGTACAAGACCTAATGTGGCAGTCGGATATGAGCTTGACGTCATTACTATGGTTGTCTTAGGCGGTGTGAGTACAGCAGGCGGAAAAGGTAGGATTGGTGGTACTATTCTGGCAATCTTTATTATCGGATTCCTGCGATACGGTCTTGGACTTATTAACATACCTTCACAAGCTTTACTTATAATTATCGGATTATTGCTAATCGGTGCGGTTTTGATTCCACAGTTGAGACAGCTAAGTCGACGTAAAAAATAGGCATCCTTTTATTTTTGTAATAAAGCAGGATTACTGCTTTATATAAAGACCATTGAGGAGGTTAATAAAATGAAGGGGAAAAGAATTTTATCAGTCGTAGTGGCAATGGTACTCATTGTAGCAATGCTGGTTGGATGCGGCGCATCCGGAACTAATGCGCCTGCATCTTCATCAGCTCCACCTGCGGCTTCATCACAGGGCGCAGCAGAACAACCAAGCGAACAACCTGCTGGGAAACACAAAATTGCTATTATAGTTAAGAGCACAGGTAATCCTTTCATGGAGAAAATGGCAGAAGGATTTAAAACTGCTGTTGAGGAGACCGGAAACGAAGCTATCATAAAGGCTCCGGACCAGCCCACAGCTGAGGCTCAGATTCAGATGATTGAAGAATTAATAGCTCAAAAGGTTAATGCCATTGCTATTTCAGCAAATGACCCTGANGCTCTTCAACCCGCTCTAAAAAAAGCTATGGATCAAGGAATCAAAGTTGTTTCTTTGGACTCCGCTGTAAATGCTGACAGCCGTATGGTTCATATTCAGCAGGCTGATCCGGAAAGAATCGGAAGAGTACAGGTACAGGCTGCATTTGACATGATAGGCGGCTCAGGCCAGATAGCTGTTCTAAGTGCAACATCACAGGCAACAAACCAGAATACATGGATTGAATGGATGAAAAAGGAACTGGAAGATCCGAAGTATGCTAATGTTGAACTGGTGAAAGTTGCATATGGAGATGACTTAAGAGATAAGAGTGTTTCTGAGACAGAAGGTTTGCTCAAGACATATCCTGATCTTAAATGTATCATAGCTCCGACTACCGTTGGTATTGCAGCTGCAGGTAAAGTTTTAACCGATAAAGGTCTGAAAGAAGTAGTATATCTGACAGGGCTTGGTCTGCCAAGTGAAATGGCAGAGTATATAGAAAGTGGAGTTTGCCCATGGATGTATCTCTGGAATCCCATTGACCTTGGATATCTTGGCGGATGCGCGGCAGAAGCTCTTGTTTCAGGAACCATTTCAGGCAAAATCGGAGACAAGTTCACCGCAGCAAAACTTGGTGACAAGGAAGTTATTCAGGCTGGCGACGGTGGAACCGAGATTATGCTCGGCGATCCATTCAAATTTGATGGTGCAAATATTGCAGAATGGAAGAACGTTTACTAAGAAGAATTAATATTAACAAGCTTTTACTCCTCCTGTGATTAAACCATGGGAGGAGTATATTTAATTTTTATATCCGATTCGTATGAGGTTTGGAACTACTGTTATACCATCGATAAAGATATGTAACTTTATTAACTAGGTATTAAATGAGGGCTAAAAGGCCTTTGGTATTTGTGGAGGAGAATATGAACAAAAGTAATAAATTTGCTTGGACCTGGTATGTCAAAGAGGAGTGCCTTGACGAATATGTAAAAATGCACCTTAACCCTTGGCCTGAAATATTGGAGGAGCACAGGAAGGCGGGTTATAAAAACTATTCAATTTTCCAGAACGGCAATCAGTTTTTTTACTGTTTTGAATGTGATGATGTTAAAGCAGCTTTTGAGTATATAAATAATAGCGAAGTCTGTCAACGATGGAATGCCATAACCTCTAAGATGGTAAAAGGTTCTTTTGACTATGGGGACGATACACCCATTAAGCCGATGAATGAAGTTTTTTATCTGAAATAATTGGTTCAAAGCAGATTGAATATTCCTTATTAACGACCTTGCCCGCTGCCCAAATCAAAATTTCGGACGGGACCTGAGTCGTTACAGCCCGAGGCCGGGGATATACCCCTGCCCGTTATAATAATTCCTGACCTTTATCTAAAGGGTTAGGGAAACCTTTATTTTTATTATTGGGGGTTAAATATATGGCTGGATTATCCGGAAAAAAATTACGGACAGACAAGCGATCATCTTTAAGTATTAAAAGGAAGATTCTTATATACTTCATTTCTGCCATAATAATAGCGGGATGTACCAGTATATATCCTCTATTAGGTTACAAAGATCCTATACAAAAATACGATAGCGTTCTTGAAAACATAACTTTGGCAAATAATATTTCAAGCATTTGCAAAGATTTTAATACCGTTGCAAGAGAGCTTATGATTGATCTTAACAAGGATGACTTAAGAACAGAATACAATAATAAGCTAGAGGTATTAAATTCAACACTTAGACAGCTTGAAAATGGACTTGTTTCTGAAGCTTCGCTTGCTTCGGCTAATACAATTAAAAGTTATCTGGAAACATACATTGAGAACAGTAATAATGCAACTGATGCAAGTTCGGCCTTTGATACCGCTGAACGCATAGAGATAATAGATTATGCCAAAAAAGTCTCTGAATATATAGACACGTCTGTAAAAGAACTGATATCCAGCGAAATTGAATACAGCAAGATATTAAGACAAGGGCTTGACAAAACAACCTCAACGATTCTGACGGCAACAATAATAATACTTGGGTTGGTGTTGGCAATATGTGTTCTGTTAGCGTATCTGTTGGCTTCAGGCATTTCCAATCCTTTGAGAAAAATATCCAAACAGGCAGATAGTATTGCCTTTGGAGATCTTACAGTAGAAAAGGTCATAGTTAAAACTAAGGATGAATTAGGTGTATTAAGTGCTTCCTTTAATAAAATGCTGATTAACTTAAGAGAAATGATAACAAAGGTCAATTCAAGCAGCACCAGGATTTTGGAGATTTCCGATCAGCTGAATCAAAGCACCGATGGAAGCACCGCTGCCAGTGAACAAATTTCTGTCGCTATACAAGAAATTGCTGATGGATCCCAAAATCAAGTGGTTCTTTCGGAAAATACAGCCTCTACAATTGATGGTATTTATGAGATTGTGAGCACTATTTCGAAAAAATCCGCTAATGCAAAATTATCGTCAGACGAGGCACAAAAGGTTACTGATGAAGGGAATAAGTGTATTGGCAAAGTAATTGACCAGATGAGTAGCATTAATTCAACAATAGAGGAATCAGCACATATTTCTGAGGAATTTAATAATAAATCAAAGGAGATAGGACAAATTGTAGCCGCTATTACGTCTATAGCGGAGCAGACAAATCTTTTAGCTCTCAATGCCGCTATTGAAGCGGCAAGAGCCGGGGACCAAGGCAAGGGATTTGCTGTTGTCGCCGATGAAGTACGAAAACTTGCTGAACAGTCAAGTGATGCGGCCAAACAAATTAATTCAATCATTAACAGCATACAAACCGAAAATGAAAAAATGTCCAACAGCATGGTTAAAAGTATAAATGAAATTAAAGCAGGCATTTTAGTAACAAACAGTGCCGGTGAGGCATTCCAGAAGATAAGTTCCACTATTGGAAAAGTTGATGAAGACATTAATGAAATATATTCTGAGATCAGTGATATAAATGAAGCTGTGCAGGAGATAAAAGAATCCGGAGACCGAATTGTTGATATAACAAAATCGTCTTCTGACAAAACTCAGGATGTGGCAGCCTCGATCGAAGAGATGAGTGCAGGTATGCAAGAGGTTCTTTCCACCACGAGTGTACTTAAGGACATGGCTTTCCAACTCCAACAGCTAGTTGACGGTTTTAAGCTTTAGAGAATAGTAAGTATTTTATACGTGTAATGTCTGCAAACAAACTTTTTATTGATTCCGATAATTAAATTCTATAGGGACATACTAATGAGGATTTAGCTTAGAGGCGGGATGAGGGAAATCAATATTGAGAAAATATTTCGAAGGGTGGTATTTTAAGCACCAAAAAGAACAGGAAACCTTGTCAATTATTGTGGGCAGGGCGGATGATGGAGCCTTTATACAGGTTATTACCCAAGAAGATTCTTACCGTGTACGGTATCCTATTTCGGCATATCATAAGGAAGAGATTCTTAGGCTGGACGATAGCTGGTTTGGGAAAAACCATATTCACCTTTCAGTTCACCGTAAAGAGTTGGAGCTTACGGGTGATTTACATTACGATAATCTTACTCCCATATGCGGGAATATTATGGGGCCCTTTCGATTCCTGCCAATGCAGTGCAGGCATGAGGTAATTAGCATGAACCACACGCTGAGGGGAAGTATTATTCTTAATGGAAGAGAGCTCGATTTTACCGGAGGTAAAGGCTATATCGAAGGGGATGCCGGATGTTCCTTCCCTAAGAGTTATACCTGGGTTCAATGCAATAACTTTACCGAAGACTGTTCTATTATGGCAGCAGTGGCCCACATTCCCTTTATGTTTACCTGGTTTTGGGGCTGTATCTGCGTAATTTGGCTAAATGGAGTGGAGTATAGGCTGGCGACTTACCGTGGAGCAACCATTAAACATAGGGACGAGCAGCAGTTGGTATTGGTTCAGAAGGATTTAACCTTGCAAATTCAATTTTTGCAACCGCATCCCGGACATATTTTAGATGCCCCTAGCAGAGGAAAGATGGAACGAAGTGTGTGGGAAGTTCCCTGTGCTCCGGCTTATTTTGAATTACGGAAAGGCAATGAGATCCTTTTTCGGGGAGAGAGCCGCTTTGCCAGTTATGAACAAATCTTTTGATAGAAACAAGCATTATATCTTTTTTATCCTTTGTGACATCATCTAAATTAACCACAAAGAATGAAACGCAATACTTGATTTTATACAAGCCCTGTGCTAATATAAAAAAGCATTATGCCGATGTGATGGAATTGGCAGACGTAGTGGACTCAAAATCCACCGGTGGCAACACCGTGCCGGTTCGAGTCCGGCCATCGGCACCATAACAGTTAGGGCAATTGATACAATCGTATCAGTTGCCTTAACGTTTTTTTATGCCCCGAAAAGCCTCTGCCGCAAGTGCTTTTCAGATTATTAATGCACCCGTGGTAATCATCAAAAAAGCTAAGATATCGTCTCAAATCATCAAATTGAGAGAGCATCTTTCTGAGCAAGGTATGACTAATAGCGAATTTAAACGATATGCAGATGACCATCATCTAGAAAAAAAGCTAAATGATAATATTAAACTGCTCGATTTGTCTGTAGAGAAGCTACCCGGGTGAAGTATGGCGAAGACGGTGCTAATGGATGCGAAAACTGTGGTTCGGATATGGTTGATGTTCTTGCACCGAGTCCGAACCTGACAACCGGCTCCCAGAATCACAAGCAGTTTGTATGCCCGTTCTGCGGCAGCCGACGCGGTCTGTCCCTGATGGGGCTGCGAAGTGCAACAGAAATCAGTGCCAGCATCACCCAACTGTTCGCGTCAAAGTTCAATGGTGATAAGAAGACGCTGGCGTTCTCTGATAATGTCCAGGATGCCGCACACAGAGCAGGATTCTTCAATTCTCGCACTTGGGGATTTGGACTCCGCGGTGCTATACAGAAATATGTACTAAACGGCGGTGACGGTCAGAACCTGCAGGACTTCACAAAGGGTTTCCTGCAGTATTGGCTTGACAAATACAGAGTTTTTTAGGATAGTGTAACAATAATAGTCAGGAGGTGCTAAACTTATATGAAAATCCTAATCGCGGATGACGAATTCGACATCAGAAACTTAATAAAAATCAGCCTTGAGGAGAATGGATACACTGTCTTTGCGGCACGGAACGGCAAAGAAGCGCTCGACATCCTGCTGTCGCAGGACATCCATCTGGCGATACTCGATGTAATGATGCCGGTGATGGACGGCTTCAATCTGCTCCGCAAAATACGGGAGAGCAGCACCATCCCCGTCATATTTCTGACCGCGCGGACGGATGACATGGACAAAGTGTTGGGTCTTGGACTCGGTGCGGACGACTATCTTTCCAAGCCGTTTTCTGTTGCCGAGTTGATCGCTCGTGTCGGCGCACAACTGCGCCGGAGCAACGAATATCTGTCGCCGAAGGAACAGGTCGTTTCCACCGTTACATACGGACATTTATCCATTGATAAAGAAAAATGCTGCGCCTTTAAGGACGGAGTTCTAATCGAGCTTGGCGCGAAGGAATACAAGCTGCTTCTGCACTTTATGGAGAATCCGGAGCGGGTTTTCACGAAACGTCAGCTTTACCGTGCGGTGTGGGATGAGGAATTCTATTACGATGACAACACCGTGATGGTGCATATCAGCAGAATACGAAGCCGGATCGAGGACGACCCGCAAAAACCAAAGCACCTGAAAACCATTCGCGGTATCGGGTATAAGCTGCATTATACCGGGGGCCAGTCATGAAAAGGAAAATTTCTAATCAGTTTTTCACCCATTATATTTTTATTTTTATTTTGGTAATTGTCGCTACGGTGTCTGCTTATTTTTTGCTGATATTAACCAATCAGCTTGCGGCGGGTTTGTTTGCGAAAAACAGATACCCCGCAAGAGAAATCATACGGGATGATTACAATCATATT
>JGI24710J26742_10002773_pt1 | contig 15255 bp, 21 predicted proteins | sample BioPla2DNA2_FD_26742 | JGI IMG/M metagenome (IMG submission 26742) | reverse complement strand
ACCCTCTAAATCAAAAACTATGTTCAAAGTTTTTTTCATACAACACGCCCACTAGTAATTACGCCCATTATTATACATATTTTCCTTTAAATGTCAAATCCTACTAATCCCTAAACTAAGTGAAAATCATCTTTAAATTTTTTTATTATAAATAATTTGGTTTTTGATAATATAACTTATTACTTTCATTTTATATTCTTATGAAATTATCAAAGTTATGTGACCCTTCCATTTTTAAATTTTATTTCTCATTATTATTATATCAAAAAAAGATAATCATTACTGATTATCTTCTACACTTTTATTTAATTTTACTTGAACATCACTAATTTTTCCATCACGATAATATTTAAGGTTAATTGTATCCCCAACTTTATATTTGTATAATAAAAATCTAAAATGCCCAACTCCGGTAACTTTAACATTATTCACTTCTAATATAACATCACCTTTTTTTAACCCGGCAACTGCTGCCGGAGTTCCCTTTTGTACATTAATAACCACAATACCGTTTTCGAATGGCTCATCATATTGGAAGCCTCGACGATATAAGGCATACGTTTCTTTGGCATCATACATTTCTACACCTAATAAAGGTCTTTTTATCTCTTCACCTTTCTCTAAACTANCAACTGCACTCATGACAATTTCTATAGGAATAGCAAAACCCATTCCTTCAATTTCATCNTTTACTAATTTTAATGAATTTACACCAATAACTTCACCGTTAATATTAACAAGTGGTCCACCACTATTACCGGGATTAATAGCAGCATCAGTTTGAAGCACATCCATCATAAATTTGCCGTGAGGCATAGTTACAGAAACGGTTCGATCTTTACCTGATAAAATCCCTTTGGTTACGGTACCAATATATTCAGCTCCAAGTGGAGAGCCAACAGTAAATAATGTATCTCCAAGTTTTAATTTGGTACTATCACCAATTTCCACTACTTTTAAGACGTCATTTTGATCGATTGATAGTACAGCAATATCAGCATAGGCATCACTACCAAGTAAGGTTGCTTCACTTACTTCACCATTAATACTTAAAACTTTAATAGAAGTTGATTTTTCTATTACGTGATGATTAGTAATAATATAACCATGTTTGTTATCCTTCTTATATACAAAACCAGTTCCCGAACCAATCAAACTATTCCCATTATAAGATTGAATTAAAACAACTGCATCATATACCTTCTCAACAGCAGATTGTATAGTATCTGATTCAGTAATTTGTACATCTTTGATGGTTTTTACAGCATTCTCACCTTTAATTGGATAATTTACAATTGCTAAATAAGTTCCTGTAACTCCAATAAAAAAGGCTAAGATTACAGTTAAAAAATAAATAATTTTTTCACGCATAATATCACCCTTATTCTATATTAATAATATCCCGCCAATTGTCAGGAAAACCCATTTTATTTAAAATCATATTTAAAGGAACAACATCAACCTTACCATCTAATATATCAATTTCATATCCTATTTCGTACATAAGCTCCCTAAATTCATCAGGTGTTAGCATTTGTTTCATTATAATAACTAATGCGTATAAATCATTTTTACCAAAATTATATTCATCATCAGTCATATCAATATTTAACATATGATGATATCTTGTATCAGNTATCCTTCTTTGCGTACGATGGTCATACAAAATATCTTCATGAGCACACAAGTTACGATAATTAGATAACAGTGNCAAATAGGTTGCTAAGGTTTCATTATCTAAATTATAATTTTCAGCCATTTCTAATTGATCTTCTGGTTTTAAAATACTATATAATTCAGAAACTATTCCAAAAGATAACACTTTAACTAAAATCCACATTGGAATATAACCATAATTGCTTAAGTAGTGCATCGTTGCTGTATGTTGTTTTCCATTAACTCTAATTTGTCTTTTCATTTTATTNAAAACATCGTGCACCTGTCTTGATTTATAACTATCTTGATTAAAATTTTTGGGAGCTAAATAATTCTTTTCCTTAATACCATATTTTCTAGATAATACATAACTTATTTTAGATTTAACATTATTTTCAATAATTAAAATATATTTAAACATTATGTTACGAATCTTACGATCAAATAGAAAGGTTGCATATAATTCTTCAAAGGTTGTTCCTAGGAAAAATTTTCTATCCTTGTATGTTCTCATGAATAAGTGACGATAACCACTTATAAAAAAATAGTTTTCGCGATATAAAATTTCTTTTGTTTTTTCAGGATTGTTAATAATAAGACCCTTACTTCTTAATATTTCAATCTGTTCATCAAGAGTCTTAAATATCTTACTGCGCATTATATCACCTAATATTAATTATATCATAACTTTTATTTTTTTTATATATCTAATTATAATTATTTTTAGCTTTTAACATTAGTTATTAATATGAATATTGTTACAGATTTTTACATTTCTAAGTTTTATTATTCAATCTCTAATTTTAGGTTTCTTAACCTTAAAGNATTAAATACAACTGTCAAACTACTAATAGTCATAGCAAGTCCAGCAATCATGGGATTCAAAGCAATTCCAAATGGTTTTAGGAAACCAATAGCAATAGGAATCATCGCCACATTATAAAAAAATGCCCAAAACAGATTTTGTTTAATATTTTTAATTGTTAATTTGCTAATGTGTATTACGTTTAGAATTTTATTTAAATTGTCATTCATTAATATTATGTCTGCAGAGTCATTAGCGATATCAGTTCCCCCACTAACACTTACACCTATATCTGCTAGCGCTAAAGAGGGGGCATCATTAATGCCATCACCAACCATCATTACTACTTTATTGTTATTTTTTAATTTTTGAATAACATCTGCTTTTTCTTTTGGTAATACATTAGCTATCACCTTTTTAATTCCAATTGTTTTAGCAACTAACGAAGCTGTTTTATCATTGTCACCAGTTAACATGATTGTTTCGATATTTTGAGCATCTAATTTTTGAATAATATTTTTTACATTTGTTCGTAAAATATCTTTTACACCAATTAACCCACACACTTCATTTTCATTAGCAATATAAACAATACTAGAACCTAAACTAGCCAATTCCGCTTCTTTGTTAATATGATCATTTTTAATATTATACTTCTCCATAAGTGACCTATTACCTATATATATTATTTCATTATTTACCTTCCCTTTTACACCGTAGCCACTTAAATTTTCCAAATCAGCAACTTCATCTAACTTGATATTTTCTTCTCTTGCATATTTTACGATTGCATAATTTTTGATGAATATTCATTGGACTCATGAACATCATCATAAAAAACTTGAGCCCCGTACCAAACTGGTGACCTATCAGCATTAAGATGAATAGAAATATATAAATCACAACCTGAACGATTAATAATATTACCTCTTCTTGATAAATCACTTCGCTTACGATTTATTGCATTAATAACCCCTAAATCATAATCACCGTATCTCGTCATATAAACAATAGCACCCGTACTACCTAATGTTTCACTTAAAACTTCCCCACTTTGAAGATTAATATCTGATTCATATATATCTTTATAAACAGCACCTGGGTCTGTTCCACCATGACCGGGGTCAATGTAAATTACTTTTCCTAAAAGTGGATAACTATTTTCTTTTGCATCAACATAATTAATTAGTAGGGCAAACATAATGAATAAACTAATACAAAAAATTCTATACTTTGACACATTATCACCTGATTAATTATATTCATTTGCTTAATAAATAGAAAAAAACATAATCATTAACCTTTTGAAATTGATTAATTTTTCATAAAGTAGTAAATTAGTTGGATTTAATATCAATGGTGATTTTTCTAAATTACCAGGATTAGTTAGTGCTATAAACGGGGTTATTTTCTCATTAAGCTTATAATCTGGAAAATGTTTTTTAAAAAAGATATTGAAGTTTGTCACACATCGTTGATATGCTTTTAATAATAACTCCCATGCATTATAAATAAAAAGGCAAAATCCTTCTGTTCGATAATTAATTGTAGGTTTATTAATAATTTCAAGCGCTAATAAATATGCTTCTTCTGACTTAGTTAATAAAGCCTCAATATACCTATTTAATTTTCCGCATTCAATCATAACACCACTTCCTTGCCTTTATTAAAACACTCTTGATTAAATTTTATTACTAAAGTATAACAATACTACACCATTTATAAGTGCTTTAAGCAATATAAAAAGCCTATAAACAATAGGTTTATAGGCTTTTTGATATTTGTTTTGCTTCTACCTCTTAGAAAACTGTGGTGCACGACGTGCTGCTTTAAGTCCTGGTTTTTTACGTTCTTTAACACGAGAATCTCTAGTAATAAATCCAGCTCTTTTTAAGATTTTTCTAAAACTTGTGTCACTCTCAGGATCATTTTTTGAATCATATTCTAAAAGTGCTCTTGTAATTCCTAAACGAATGGCTCCGGTTTGGCCGTTAAAGCCACCACCATTAACCTTAACATCAATATCAAAAATATCTTCTGTATTGGTTGCAACTAAAGGTTGTTTTAAATCCATAACATTTGTTTCATAAGGGAAAAACTCTCTTACATCAACACCGTTTACAGTAATTTTACCTTTTCCTGGAACCATTTTAACTTGAGCAATTGAAGACTTTCTTCTACCTGTTCCAATAAATAATTTTTTCTGCGTCATTTAAAACCCTCCTTTAATTAATTTTTAACTCAACTGGTTGTTGAGCGGCATGCGGATGTTCAGCACCCTCATACACAAATAACTTTCTATACATTTGACGTCCTAATCTTCCTTTAGGTAACATCCCTTTGATTGATCTTTCAATCATTTCAACTGGATATTTTTCTTTCATTACACGAGCCGTTCTAGTTCTTAATCCACCTGGATATCCACTGTGATTATAATANACTTTTTGATCAAGTTTATTTCCCGTTAAATTAATTTTAGAGGCATTAACTATGATAACAAAGTCTCCACAGTCAATATGTGGTGTGAAAGTAACTTTATTTTTTCCTCTTAAAATATGTGCAGCCTTAGTAGCTAGTCGTCCAAGAGTAACATCTTCAGCATCGATTACATACCAATTGCGCACAACATCTTCTTTTTTTTGCATATATGTGTCTTTCATATGATTTTTCCTTCCTATAATATCTACTACAGTAAGTGGTCCCAACACTTACAATAGTGGGATATATAAAATGTACCAATTAAAATTCTACTAAACTTTATGTGAATTGTCAACAATATCATATGCTTTTTGTATCATTTTACTTCACTTTTTGTAGTAAAATATTAATAATTACTAAGTTTGACTAATTTTTTATTTAATAGTAGAATATTAATGCCTAAAAAAGAAAGGGGGAATACAGATGAATTTAAAAAAAACTACATTAATAATTATATTAGGTTTTGCTATGACTATTTTAATATTAACTTATTTTATTAATTATAGTATTAATAAAAACATTGAAAAACTTCAATTAAATATACCTGCTACCGAGACACAAGAAACAAATAATAATACTAATCAAATTAATAAAGAAGAACATAATGATAAGGAAAATTCAGATTTAGATAATAATAATCAATCAATTACTTCTAACAAAGGGTCAAATAAACCTACTTCTAATAAAAAAACAATTTCCAAACCAGAACCTGCTATTTCTAGTAATGAATCAGAAGTATCTGTTTCTAATAAAGAAGAGGAAGTTCTAACGTATTTTCGTACTTTAGAAGCAGAAACTCAGTCTAACACTAAGGAAAGTCAATTAGAAAAAGTAAAAGATAAACTTGATAAAGCTTTTTTTACAACTGTTGATTTTGTTTTTTATAACAAGGAAATCAAAGGCATCACTTTTAATGAATTGAGTGATAAAGCTAAAATAGAAATTTTAGAAATTACTTCTAACATTGATTCTATGATTATTAAAAAATTTCCCAATTACAAAGAAACTATTAAAAGCGGAGGAAATAAAGTTTATAACATTGTTTCAGAACAAAGTAAAAATTTACAAAATACTATAAAAAATAAAATCGGTGATGAACGATATAATAATATTACAGATAATATTAATAGGGGTAAAAATAAAATTGCTGATATCAAGGATAACGTATTTAGCAATATTAAAAATTGGTATGAAAAGAAACGTGATAATTAAAAAAACTGATTCAAAATTAGGAATCAGTTTTATTTTGCTTGTTATTTAAAATCAAACTTTTTGCATTATCCTTTTCTATGATTGCTTCTTTAATTTTTTCCAAGATCCAAACTGTATCTTTATCAATTGGCATACCAGCAGCTTTTTTATGACCACCAGCTTTAGGAGAAATACTTTTAACTAACATTCCTAAATCAATAATTTTATTATATCATAAATATGCAAAACGAAGAATGAATCTTCGTTTTAATAAAATACATCTTTTAAATATAAACCTTCGGGATTTGCTGTCTTCCCAGCTTCTCGACGATCCTCTGACTTTAAAATGGTAATAATATCTTCACTTTTTCTTTTTCCTTCACCAATCTCAATTAGAGTTCCCACCATATTTCGAACCATATATCTTAAAAATCCTGTTCCCACAAATGAGATAGTTATTTTATTAACATTTTTGATGTCCCTGATTAAATTAGTTTGAACAATTGTTCTGGTAAAATCATCCTTCTCTTCATCCGTTTTAGAAAAAGATTTGAAGTTATGCTCCCCTTCTAAATATTTAAGAGCCCGTTCCATTTCTACAACATCTAACCGCTTGTTATATTGGTAAACATAATTCCTTTCAATCGGATCATATTCACCCATATTGATTTTGTACAAATATTCTTTGGCTTTAACATCAAATCTAGCATGAAAATTATCTTTTACTTCTACAATATCTTTAATATAAATATCTTCAGGGATTAAACTATTTAATGCTTTTATCAATTTTTCACAAGTAATATTCATTTCTAAATCAAAGTGAGCCTTCTGATTCAAAGCGTGAACAAAAGCATCAGTACGTCCGCTAGCATGAATTGAAACCGCTTCATTATCATTAATTATTTTCAAGGCTTTCTCTATTTCTCCTTGAATAGTTTTTACTCTAGCTTGCTTTTGATAGCCCTTATATTTTGAACCGTCATAAGTAAATGTCATAAAATATCTCATAATAATACTCCTCTAACTATTAATAAAACTAAAATAATTGTATGAACTGAAAACATGTATGTATCAAAAAAACTCCATTTATTCATTCTAAAGTTTGTTCTTTTTTTGTTAATATTATATAATCGCAGTTCCATTGAAACCGCCAATTCATCAGCTCTTCTCAAAGAATAAATAAGCATTGGTAATAATAATGATTTAATACCTATTAATTTATCCTTTACTTTTGAATCATTATAATTTATACCACGACAAGTTTGCGACTTCATTATTTTATTAGCTTGATCAATAATTGTTGGAATAAAACGAAGTGCTAAGCTTAATGATAAAGCCATTTTATTTACTGGAATTCCTATTAAACGAAGTGGTGTGAAAAATTTTTCGAGTCCATAAGTTAATTCTGTTGGTGGTGTTGTTAGCGTCAAAACTGAAGTATATAAAACAACTAAAACTAATCTAGCTACCATTATCGTTATTATTTGCCATTCGACTCTTAAAATCAAATTGATGATAATTATAAAAATGATTAATATTTTTAACCCTTTAATAGTTCTTAAATAAATTTTTATTGGAACATTTGACATTAAAAGAATCAACAATACAAAACCAGTTATTAACAGCACAAAGAATAAATCATTAGTTAAAAACATTAATGTAATAAATATAACTGTACAAATGATTTTAGATAGGGGGTTCATTTGATGAATTTTCGAAGTTATCGGATAATACCTACCAACCATAACATTATTTAGCATAACGATATATATCCTTTATTAAATCATTTATTTCATCCCGATAACCCATTTTAATATTTTTTTCTTTAAGAACTTTATGGGAAAACTCTACTAACTTCGGAACTGTTATTCCGTGTTTTAATAATGTTTCAACCTCAGAAAAAACAGTATACTTATCCCCTTCTAAAATTACTTTGCCATCTTCAAGTATATACACATAATCAACTATTTTGTGCAAAAAGTCAACATCTTGAGTTACAATAATTATTGTTTTATTATATTTATTTTTAAGCATTTTAATAAGTCTCATTAAATTACGCTTACTATTACTATCTAAGCCGACTGTTGGTTCATCGAAAATTATCACTTGTGGATTAAAAACTAAGATAGATGCAATAGCAACTTTTCTTTTTTCACCACTACTTAAAGTATGAGGATTTCTTGATAAATAACTATCATCAAGTCCAACCATTTTTAGCGCATCACTAACCCGTTTACTCATTTCATCGATTTTATAATTAAATGTTTTCAAACCAAATTCTACTTCCTTTTGAACGGTAGAATTAAAAAATTGCTCTTCAGGAAACTCAAAAATAAGCCCTACTTTAAATCTAAGTTCATTAATGTTAACAATTTTACTGTTTTTTTCGATATAACAATTGTCAATTTTAATATTGCCAGAAGTCGGCATTATTAAAGAAGTAATCATTTCAATAATTGTTGTTTTTCCACTTCCACTTTTACCAACAATGGCACTTATTTGATTTTTTTTAATCTCGAAATTTAAATCTTTTAATACTTCCTTTTCTAATGGGGTTTTTTCATTATATATAAAACTTACTTTATTAAATTTTATATCCATAATTTATTCACCATCTCATCCATATCAAAAATCATTTCATCGACTAAATTATAATACATTAATTTTAAAGATAATTCAGCCATAAAGGGTATGTCAATACCAATCGCATTAAAAACTTTTTCTTCTTGGAATACTAACTCCTTATTTCCCTTTAAAACGATTTTTCCTTTATCAAGAAGAATTACATCATCTCCATATAATGATTCTTCGATATCATGAGTTATATTAATAATTGTAATCCCTTTTTCTTTATTTAATTTATATAATATCTTTAATATATTTTCACGTTCTAAGTAATCAATACGATTAATAGCTTCATCTAATATAAGAATTTTAGGCTCCAAAACTAAGATACTAGCAAGTGCTACTAATTGTTTTTGGCCTCCACTTAATTGATAAGGATTCTTTTCTAATAAAGAGATAATGTTTAAATATCCAGCAACCTCTTTTACTTTTTTTTGAATTTCTAATTTACCCATTTCTAAATTTTCAAGGGCAAAAGCCATCTCATCCATAACTGTTTCTGCTACAAATGTACTATCTGGATGTTCGAAAATAACACCTATCATTTTTTGAATTTGTTTTATATTATTATTGCTTTTCAAAACGTTATCAACAAGAATATAACTATCTGATTTAAGTAGGCCAACAATAATTTTAATAAGAGTACTTTTACCACTTCCATTTGGACCAATTATCGTTGTCCAAGTTCCCTTTTTTATTGTTAAATTAAAATTTTCAAATATGGGGTTATCTTTGTATTTAAATGTTAAGTCCTTAATAACTAATATATCATCCAAAGTAACACCTCCGTCGCATACCCTATTATAATATAAATGGTTTACTTTTACAACTTTTAATCAAAATTTAAAAGGTTTATACGTTATTAGTTTATTAAAATATATTTATTTATTATTCATACGTTTACACGTAATTTTGCGGTTTTATTGACTTTAAGATTAAAAAATATTATTATACTTATATGGAGGTAGTAAAATGTTAGTAAATACTCGCGATATGTTAAAACGAGCAAAGGAAGAAAAATATGCTATATGTCAATTTAATATTAATAATTTGGAGTGGACCAGATTTATTTTAGAGGAATGTGAAATTAATAAAGCACCTGTTATTTTGGGTGTCAGTTATGGGGCTAGTAAATATATGGGTGGTTTTAATACTGTTTTTAATATGGTTGAGGCTCTTATTAAGGACTTGAATATTACAATTCCTGTTGCTTTGCATCTTGATCACGGTGTTGATTTTCAATCTTGTAAGGAAGCTATTGATGTAGGTTTTACTTCAGTGATGATTGATGCTTCAAAAAACCCTTTAAATAAAAATATTGAGATAACAAAAAAAGTAGTCGATTATGCTAAAACATTTGACGTTAGTGTCGAAGCAGAAATAGGTCATATCGGAGGCGAAGAAGATGGTATTACAGGTAACATTTTATATGCCGAAGTTGAAGATTGCATAAATTTGGTTAAAGAGACTAATATTGATTCTTTAGCACCAGCTCTTGGCAGTGTTCACGGAATATACAAGGGAGAACCTAATCTAGAGTTTAATAGAATGTTGGAAATAAAGGAAAAAACTAATATTCCCCTTGTTCTTCATGGAGCATCAGGAATTCCTGAATCAGATATCCAAAAGGCCATTAATCGTGGAATTGCTAAAATAAACATTAATACTGAATTACAAATTGGCTGGTCTACTGAAGTGCGATCATTTTTAAATAGTAATCCAAATGTTTATGATCCAAGACTTATTATTAAGGCTGGGGAATCTGTTTTTAAAAATATAGTTAAAGAAAAATTAATTTTAACTGNAAGTGCAAATAGGTTTTAAACACAATTTAATTAAATAAACATATAAATATAATGATGAATAATGGAGGTAATCATGAAACAAATCGAAATTGATGGTGGACACATTTTAGAAGGAACTATTAATATTAGCGGGGCTAAAAACAGTGCAGTGGCACTTGTTCCAGCCGCTTTATTATCAGATGATGTCGTCGTAATTAATAACATACCAAACATATCTGATATAGATGCTCTAAACGAAATACTTACGTACCTAGGTGCTGAAGTATTAAGAGAAAATGATACTATCAAAATTAATTCGAAAAATATTATTAATAAAGAAATACCTGAGAGTATTTCTAAAAAGTTAAGAGCTTCATATTATTTTATGTCATCCTTACTTGGTAAATATAAACACGTTGAAATGTTTTTTCCCGGTGGTTGTTCAATCGGCGCAAGACCAATTGATCAAACTTTAAAAGGGTTTGAAGCATTAGGGGCAACAGTTATTGAAGAAGGCAACAAGTTCACAGTTTTTGCTGATAAATTAGTTGGCGGTCACGTCTATTTAGATATGCCAAGTGTTGGGGCAACAATTAACACAATGTTAGCTGCTGTAAAAGCTGAAGGTGAAACAATAATTGAAAACGCTGCCAAAGAACCAGAAATCGTTAATGTCGCTATCTTTTTAAATAACATGGGTGCTAAAATAAGAGGTGCTGGAACTAGTGAAATNAGAATCACTGGGGTAAATAAATTAGGACGAGGTTTTGTGGAAGTTATTCCTGATCGAATTGAAGCAGGAACATATATTATTGCCGGTGCCTTAATGGGAAATAATTTAAAAATTAATAATATTATTCCTGATCATATAGACAGTTTAATCCTTAAATTAAAAGAGATGGGAGTTAAAATGAACGTTCATGAAAATCACTTGTTTATTTCTAAAACAGAAAACATTAAACCTGTTATTGTTAAAACAATTGGTTATCCTGGATTCCCAACTGACTTGCAACAACCATTAACAACTTTATTAACCCAATGTTCTGGAACTTCTTATTTGGAAGAAACAATTTATGAAAATAGATTTCAAAACATTGCTTATTTAAGAAATATGGGGGCAAGTATTGAACAATTAGATAAACGACACATAAAAATAAATGGGCCAACAAACTTAACTGGAATGACCGTTGAAGCAACAGATTTAAGAGCTGGAGCTTGTCTAGTACTAGCCGGATTAGTTGCTAATGGTAAAACTATTATTAATAAATCTGAACATGTACTAAGAGGTTATGAGAATATTGTTGAAAAACTTAATGATGTCGGTGCTAAAATAAAGATAAATGAAATATAATTAAATAGAGTAAAACTCTATTTTTTTTAAGGAGATTGCATATGAAACTTAAAACGATTTTAATTGGTAGTATTATTCTTTTAACTACTTTTTTAATTTATTTAACAGCACTTGATAAGTTAGTTTATTTTTTAGCACTTGGCGATTCTTTAGCGAAAGGCACAACACCATTCGGTGAAAGTGATTATAGTTATAACGACTACGTACGTGATTATATTTCCAANAATAATATCTTAGAAAAATATATTGATGGTTTTATTGAAGAGGATTACCGCACAACTGATCTTATTAGAGATATTGAAGATAATCGGAAAATTATGATTAATAATAAAAAATGCCTTAATAAAAGCTGACCTAGTAACTCTTTCAATTGGAATGAATGATTTATATTATAAAATAAATACAGCTAATTTAGAAAATAATGATATTTTTGACCATATTGATGAATTGATGGAAGACATTGATGAGTTGTTCACGCTTCTACGAAAATATTGTAAAGAGGATATCATAATTATTAATTATTTTCGCTCTACCTCATTATTAAATAATGATAAAATTAAAGAATATTTTAATTATGCTAACACTAAACTTAAAAATAAAAGTAACGAATACAGCATACATTATGTTGAGATTGATAAACTATTAGAAAATAACACTTTATATTTACCAATGCCTAATAATTATTTTCCATCAAGAAATGGATATGAAGCTATAAGTACTAAATTAATTACTAAAATTAATGAAACATTACTAAGAAATTAATAAAAAAGTTGCTTAATTCAATAATAATTGTTATAATATTAACGAATTAATTACTATGATTTTAAAAAATCATGGCGGAAGGAGAATTAAACATGAAAAAAGATACAAAAAAAGCATATGTTAAAACTTCAGTAACTTGTTCTTGTGGTAACACTTTTGAGGTTGAATCAAATAAAAGTGAATTACACATCGAAGTTTGTAATAAATGCCATCCTTTCTTTACTGGTCTTCAAGGGAAAACTTTAAAAACTGGTAAAGTGGAGAAATTTAATCGCAAATATGGTTTTAATAGTGAAAATAACTAATTATATTTAATTAATTATTTTATAAAAAGATAAAAGTTAGAAACGAGTTTCTAGCTTTTTTATTTATAATTTTGTGTTTTTGGTGCACCATACTATTAAGAGGGATAATTATGTCAAAATTAACAAAAACTCAGAACTAGTTATAAAAAAAATCAAATCAACTTTAATAACTAATTCCAATCAGTGGCATAAAAAAATGAAATATTCCAACAATTAATGCTAATATTAATTGTTTTTTTGGATTAATATTCATTGTTCCGTATATTAATGATAAAGAAAAAGCATCCATGCTCATCGACAGTGCTAAAAAAAATGTGGTTAAAATTGGCATAAAAAGAACCCCTAATATATAATACTTTATAGGGGCTTTTTATATTCTAAAATATTTTTTAATAATTTCTTTAACAAAAAAATTATACTCAACTTCAGTTGATTCTTCAGCTTCAATTAAACAAAGTGGCGGGAATAATATACACCACCAATTATCGCCTAATCCCTCACCAAGAGTTACTTTAACTGATTCATAATATCCTTCAGGATAGGTTACCCCTTTATACTCCTTTTTCGGAAAAAAATTAGAACCAAAGTTTATGTTATATTGTAAATGTTTACTAACCTTTGTTTTAATTTCTTGATCATGCTTCGAGTTACTATTTGGAATAACCCTAAGTCTAATAGCTTCATTCGGAATAATGAATTTACTATCATATGAATCAGTTAAAGATAAATAAGCAACAATAATAATTAAAATTATCAAAAGTCCTTTTCTCATAAAATAATCACCTATTTAATGTTGGGCATTAAATAGATGATTTATACATTATTTATGATAAGTTTCATTTTTCATTATTTTAAATGACCGATATATTTGTTCTAATAGAAGTACTCTAAATAATTGATGAGGAAATGTCATCTTCGAAAAAGACAATTTTAAATTACTTCTTCTTTTAATGTCCTCGTGCAAACCATCTGTTCCACCAATGATAAAGACTATATTGGAATTAGTTATTAAAGTTGATTCGATTTTTTTAGCAAATTGTTCTGATGAAAATTGTTCTCCTTCAATTTCTAAGGTAATAACATAGTCATTAGTTTTAATGTGTTTTTGAATCTTGTCTCTTTCTTTGTAAAGATCACTAATATTATTAACAATTTCACTATCTAACTGAATAATAGTTATTTTAGTATACTTGGTTAATCTTTTGCAATATTCAGATACCGCATCTACTAAGTATTGCTCTTTTAATTTTCCAATACAAATTATTTTTATCATATTTCGATTAATTCCGTTCTTTCTTTTTGTCCCGCAATTATAATGGATTCAACTTTTTTATTTTTTTCGTCAAGAATATCAATTAAAGTTTGCTTTGCAATAGTCGGATTATTTGCTTCTTCACTTAAGTGGGCTAAAACAATATGTTTTGTTTTTGGACCAATAAATTCTGATAAATAATGAGAAGCTTCTTTATTGGAAAGGTGCCCTTCATCACCAATAATTCTTATTTTTAANTGATGTGGACGGCTTGTTTTCATCAACATTTCAACATCGTGATTACTTTCCATAATATATATATTTTTATTTTTTAATTGGTTGTGATACTTCTTATTAATATATCCAGTATCAGTTATGTAAACAACATTTTTTTCATTACTTTCAAAAATATAACCATTTGACTCTCCTGAATCATGTGATGTTTTAATTGGTGTGATTAATAAATTGTCAATTTCTAATCCGTGATCAATATAGACATAATTGTCAATTTTAAATTTAGTTGCTATTTCATTATGCATAGTTTTGGTTAAATATACTGTAGGGTTATACTTTTTACAAAATATTTTCAAACCATTAATGTGATCACTATGAGTGTGGGTGATAAAAATACTCTTAATCTCAGTTGGATTTATATCCAAAGTTTTGAGTTTTTTTTCAACGTACAAGCAAGATGTTCCAATATCAATTAATAATTTATGACTATCAGTTGATATATAAGTACAATTACCTTTACTGCCGCTTGCTAAAATACTTACCTTAATGATAACACTTCCCACGGACTGATTTTATAACCTCCACCATGAGGCTTTCCAACCCATAGTTCAAAATGCAAGTGAGGTCCTGTTGAAGCTCCAGTGCTTCCCATAGTAGCTATTACATGACCACTTGATACTATTTGACCTACTGACACAAAAGATCGTGATAAATGGGCATACAATGTATAATAACCATTATTATGGTTTATAACAATGTAATTACCATAACCCCCTCCTTCATAACCAATATGAGAAACGACACCATTGTTA
>JGI24710J26742_10002769_pt1 | contig 15265 bp, 16 predicted proteins | sample BioPla2DNA2_FD_26742 | JGI IMG/M metagenome (IMG submission 26742) | reverse complement strand
TTTAAAAGAAAACTTAGCTGATTTAAATTGTCCAGTAATATATGATTGTGATTTTGGGCATGTTCCACCATCTTGGCCAATTATCTCTGGAGCTATCGCCAATTTTGTTTTTGAAGAAGGCAAGGCTTCAATTGAATATCATTTAAAATAATTAAAAATCCTATTAAGTATTAAAAGAAAAATTATTACTTGGTAGGATTTTTTTGTATAATTAAATTAGTGAAAAAAAGCTGGTTGGTAAATGCTATTAATGATAAGAAGGTAATATTATCAACTGCTTAATTGAAAATAAATTGTTGAAAGGAGAATGTATTATGGTTCTATTGGACATTAAAAAAGAAGAAGGTTGGTTATTATCAACATTTAATCTAACATATAAAGTTGGATGGAATAATATATGTAAGGCTATTTATACTACTTATGATTATTATGAAAAGGTAGAAGTCTTAATTGATGATAAGGCAGTAGAAATAAATTCAAAAGAAGATATTTTAAAACTTGAAGAAGCTGGAAATATGACTATTCGTGGAATGTGTAAGATAATCAATGCTTGGATTATGATAAAATTTTATAATCAATTAAATGTTGTAAGTGTAACAATGCCATGTGTCACAAAAAATTTTGATGAAGCAAATTATGAGAAGTTCAATCTAGCAATCGGACAATATATGGATAGTTTAGAATTGGCAATGTACCGTTAATTGCTAAAAAAATTAATATAGAAATGTAATCGACAAAAGCATTTAATGGATTAGAGATTAAAAAAAGGAGAATTTAAATGAAGTATTTATATATTGCTATTGCATTTATTATTCTTTTTGCTTTATTTAGATTTTTAAGAAAAGATTCAGTTAAAGAAAAAAAGCAGAAGGTCATGAAAATTTCTGAGATAAAAGGTATTTATTATGAGTATGGAGCAGCTAGAGGTTGGTCATATAGTATTGAAATAAAAAAAGAAGAATCAAAGTTCTTTCTTAATGCCATATTCAATGATCCAGAAAATTCATATAAGACTACAAATCTAATATGGGAGTCAGAAGAATATGCGCAAACTATAAAGATGTTTTTTGATAGAATTATTGAAGTTATTGATAATAACGAAGTTCTTTCTTGGGATGGCTTTAATGGACATGACCCAAGAGCATTGGATGGTTGGAGTTTCCATTTAAGGATTAATTTTGAAAATGGCAGTCAGCTAAGAGCTGAAGGCGAAAATTCGTTTCCAGAGAACTATTCTGAGGTTAGAAAAGAATTTTATAATTTGATAAATGAAGTAATTAGAATTTATCATGATAATGATAAATAATTAAAGTTTTTAAATTCAATAAAAACATTGACTAAGAGGTAGTAAAATGGAATTAAGAAGGGAGAATTAATGGAATTTGGCTGGATTAATTTGTTTGGAGTAGCAGTTGTAATTTTTTTAATGATACCAAATATCGTTTATGCAACAAAAAACAAAGATGAGAAAAATCGCTGTACTAATAAATATATGAATATAACGGAACAAATTGGTCGCTATGGCTGTATTGTTTTGATGTGGTTTCCTTTTTTAGTTTGGGAATTTAAATTTAACAACATTTTTGAAATGTTGCTTTATATAGTAGGTAATTGTTTGTTGTTGGCTATATACTGGTCTGTTTTTGCACAATATTTAAAAGAAAAAAGCGTAAATCGAGCGCTTGTTTTAGCAATATTACCCACATGCATTTTCCTTTTAAGTGGTTTATTACTTAGGCATTGGTTACTTGTGTGTTTTGCTTTTATATTTGCAGTGGGGCATATTTATGTAACAAAAAAGAATATTTAAGTTATTTGCTTGACTTTATTGAATTAAGCAACAATATAATTTGAGGAGATGACATTATGGATATAAAAGAATTTTGGCTAGATGTGTTGAAACAAAATAAAGAAAAGCTTCATACATATTTTCATGAAAAAGCTGTTATTCGTTGGCATTGTAGTAATGAGCTTTTTACAGTTAAAGAATATATTCAAGCAAATTGTAAATATCCTGGGCAATGGGATGGCAAGATTGAACGGGTAGAAGAAATAGCGAACACAATTATTACAGTAGTAAAGGTTTATTCTATAGATAAAAGTAATTCTTTCCATGTTGTTAGTTTTTTTAGATTGGAAAATGGACTTATTGTTGAAATAGATGAATATTGGGGAGATGATGGAGTTGCTCCTGAGTGGAGATGTCAAATGAATATAGGCAAACCAATTAGATAATTTGGATTTGTATTAGTGTAAAAGATTTGGTAGTTAATTGTAATAAATGTTAAAAAAATATTTTGTAAGAAAACTAACTGAAAAAGATGTAAACTTGGTTTTAAGTTTGCAACAACAACATCCTACATACTATAAATATTGCCCACCTGAGCCATCTATTGAAGGTGTTCTTCAACAGATGAAAGCTTTGCCACCTAAAAAAGAAATAAAAGATAAATACTTTATTGGTTTTTTTGAAAAGGATAAATTGGTTGCAATTATGGATATGATTGTAGAATATCCTAATAAGGAAACAATATTTATTGGTTTATTTATGGTGAATAAAGAATATGCTGGTCAAGGAATAGGAAAAGAAATTATTGAATATTGTGTTTTAAAATTTAAACAAAAAGGATTTTCATTTGTTCGGCTTGGTTATATGAAAAACAATTTGCAAAGTGAAGCTTTTTGGCGAAAGTGTCAATTTGAAAATGTGGGAATTGAAACAAATAATAATCAAGGAACAGTCGTTGTTTTAGAGCGAAAACTATAAAAATAATATTTAATAAAAATTAAAGAAAAGAAGTATCTGGTCAGATACTTCCTTTTTGCCCACCACTTTTTGTGTGGATAGTGGTTAGAAAAATATAAATATAGTGCATGTTTAATAACTATTTTTCATAGAAATAATATATTTCTTTAGGGAGGATAATTTATGAAAAATCTTTCTCTAATTTTTAGATTTCATTTTTAGAATTTTATTTCTAACTGCTTTTTTCATAACTTTTCTTTGTATTATTAAATACAAGGATAATATAACAAATAATTATTTTATTGTATGTGATAAAGTCACATAAGCTTGAATCGCATTAAATATTGCCTTAAGTTTTAATGAAAAATAATTGGTATTAATTTTTTATTGCAATATCAACATAAATCAATGTTAATATTAATTAGAGGATGTTATTAAATGTTTTAAAACGGAGGATGAGTATGGTTATAAGAATTATCTTCTTTGATGTGGATGGAACTTTAAAGAGTTTTAATAATAAAGGTATAACAGAAGCAGTTTTACAAGCTTTACAAGCGTTGAAAGAAAAAGGCATTAAAATATTTTTGGCAACAGGAAGAGCGCCATATGCAGTACCAAAGTTTGAAGGAATTTCTTTTGATGGATATGTATGTTTTAACGGAGCTTACTGTTATGCGGGAAAAGACATTATATTTTCAAAACCATTAGATAAAAAAGATGTGCAACAACTTTTTAGAAATGCTAAAGAACTAAACGAGCCACTTGTTGCTGCTGGAGAAAGCGAGATGAATGTCAGTGGACATAATAAAATATTGGAAGAATATTTGGGTGTTGCTAACGTAAAATATCCTGCAACTGATTTAGATTACTTCAAAAAATTTATAGAAGGGGACATATATCAGTTTATGGTAAGTGGTGGTCCAGAAAAAGATAATCATTATCTTAAGGATTGCAAGCATTTAAAAGTAGCTCGTTGGTGGCAGCATGCTTTTGATGTAGTAGCTGATGATTGTTCTAAATCTATGGCAATTCAAAAAGTTTTAGAATTCTATAATATTAAACGTGAAGAATCAATGGCTTTTGGCGATGGTGGAAATGATGAAGATATGATTGAGTATGTTGGTGTTGGAGTAGCAATGGGTGATGCAACTGACTCAGTTAAAAAAGTAGCAGACTATATTACGGATACTGTTGATGATGATGGTGTTGTAACAGCCTTAAAATATTTTAAAATTTTGTAAAAAAGGTAGAATATTACACAAGGTATAATAGCGATAAAGAGGGATTTAAAATGAGAAAAATAGTTGATAAAGAAAAAATAAAAACATTATATAAATCAAAATATTTAAGTTTTTATGACATTGGACAAACTGAAAGCAAAAATTATTATCAGGCTTCAAGAAGAAAAAAAGAAGATTTAGTTGTTTTGAAGAGTAATGATCAATTAAGAAAAATGAATGCTGATGGAGTTGGCTGTGTTGTAATTGTTAAAGGAAAAGAAGATAGACTCTTTTTAAATCATGAATATCGCTATCCAGTAGGGCAATTTATTTTATCAGTTCCAGCAGGACTGTTTGATAAGGAAAATGAAGATATCTTTGAGGTAGCTAAAAGAGAAATAAAAGAAGAAACAGGTCTAGAAGCTAATGAAATAAGATTAATTAGCCCACTATTATTTAGTTCTCCAGGCATGACTGATGAAACAAATGCCATGGTTTGTGTTTTTATAGATGATATTAAAAACTATACATCTGATAATTGTAAAGAAGGAGAAATTTTTAGGGGTTATTCTCTTTTAACAAAAAAACAAGCAATTGACTTGCTTGATAAAGTTTGTGATGAACACAATAATTATTTTTCAGTATATACCCATTTTGCCTTACTTTATTTTATTAGTGAATTATGGAAAAAAGGAGACTAGCGAGTCTCCTTTAAAATTGCAATTTATCTAAAACACTTTTTACAACTTTCGTGTTAAACTTAACAATCTTACGATCATAAGTTATTAGTCCATTTACTTCATCTTCAACATCGGATAATTGAGTATAAATAATAGCGGATAACCCTTTTTCAACAAGTGGAATGATTTGTTCATTATGAAGTTGAATAAAGGCGCTTTGTAAATCAAGTCTGTTGCTGAAAATCAAATAACCAAACTGCGCATCATTATAAGTGTGACCTTTAACTGCCCATGAATATCCACCGTATTCAGTTAAGGCCCACACTCTATCATCATCTTCAAATTTGATTTTATCAAAGTAAATATGTTTGCTGAATAAATCTCCACCTTTTTGATCGTGCCAACCACTAGCATGATCAATAGTTCTTGAACTATCCCAACTTCTTAATAATTCACTCACTTCAATAGCATCAAATTGTCCCCATCCTTCATTAAATGGAACCCATAGAGCTAAAGAAACAGTATTATAAAGCAAATCGACAGTTTCCTTCATTTCTTTGATAAACAGTTCTCTTCCAGCTTTATTTTTCCTAGCAAACAAACCATAGTGTTTGTCTTTAATATTTAATACTTTTAGGAAAGGAAGATAGGTAATAATTAAATCAGAGTACTTGTCTCCACCATTAACCATATCTTGCCATATCAACATCCCCATTTTGTCACAAAGATAATAGAAATATAATGGCTCAATTTTAATATGCTTTCTAATAGTGTTAAAGCCCATATCCTTTAACATTTTGATATCATCTTCCATCTGTTTATAACTGGCTGGAGTATAGATTCCATCGCTATAATAACCTTGATCTAGTACGCCCTTATGAAAATATGGCTGGTTATTCAACATCAAACGCTTTTTACCATATTTGTCATTTCCAACCGAGAACTTTCTCATGCCAAAATATGAACTTATTGTATCTTTGCCATTTGAAACAGTTAAATCATATAAGAATGGATTTTCTGGAGTCCAACTGCGAATGTTTTCTAATTTGATAGAAACATTAGATTCAACTTTTTGATTGAAAACAATTTTGCTGCCTTCTTTAATAACAACATTGTAGTTTTCACTATTTCCTTTGATAATTAAATTTACTTTTTGTACATCATAATCAATTGAAATCTTAACAGATTCAATGTAGTCTACAGGTGTTGATTCTAACCATACAGTTTGCCAAATGCCACTGGTAGGAGTATACCAGATGCCACCTCTATTAGAAGATTGCTTACCTTTAGAATGAAAACTAGTATCAGTTAGATCTTTTACATAAACAATAATTTCATTATCTTCTTGTAAATATTGAGAAATTTCTAAAGAGAATGGTAAATATCCACCGCTATGTTCGCCAACAAGTTGCTTATTAATATAGACTTTACAGATTTGGTCAACTGCTCCAAAGTGTAAGTGAACTAATCCCTTGTTAAATCCTTTTGGTAAAGAAAAATCTTTTTTATACCATAAAATATCACTTGGGGTGATAGTCTTATTCACTCTTGAAAGAAGTGATTCAATAGAATAAGGGACAATAACATCCCCATCAAAAGATGATGGTATTTCTTCATTTTGATTAATGGTATATTTCCAAAGACCATTTAAATTAATGTATGAGTCTCTAACTAATTGTGGGCGAGGATATTCTGGTAGAACATTATTAATATCAAGTTGCTCGCCATAGGTAGTTAACAATTTATTATGTACTTTTTTTTGCTTTTTATCTTCTTTTGATAAGAAGTAAAAAGGAATAAGAATTAAAACTGCCACAACAGCAGATGCTAACCAGATGGCAGGGGTAGGGACTTCTTTAACCACTCCTAAATCTACATAAGTATTTCCACTATTTTTAATTACTAAAGCTCCAATAACTGGTCCAATAATCATTGGTAGCATTACAGCGAAAATCATTCTAATTCCTTGGAATAATCCAGCTTTATCTAATGGAGTGTAATTTCTAATACTGCCGTTAATGATTGCGGTAAGAAGTAAGTTACCACTCATCATGACAATTCCTGATAAAATAATAGTTATGACTGTTCTAGCAAAGAACATCATTACTAAACCAACAACAAAAGCTAAAGTGGCAGGAACAAAGACTTTAAAAGTGCCAAGTTTATCAATAACTGTTCCCAGCAGTACTGAAATAGCACTTGAAACAAGTAATACTGCAGCAAGTATTAACGCATAATCATTTATATGTAAATATGCTTGAATATAAATAATAAAATAAGGCATAAACACTTGAGTAGCGATTGCTAGCATCAATAAACAAGTAAGTGATAAATATAAACTCTTGTTTTCTTTTATTACTGAAGGCTTAAAACCGTAGGTTATATTTGAAAACACAGAAGTTTTTAATTTTGCAGCAGGAGATTCTTTGATTAAAAATATCCCTAAAATACCACCTATAGAAACGCTTCCTCCAATAATAAAGAAGAAGGTGTCCCATTTACCTTGTTGAGTTAAACCATCCAAAAGACCAAAGACAATAATCATTGAAATTAGTGGTAAAGTAGCAAGAACAGCTTCATATTTGCTTCTATCAGTGTTATCTATCTCATCAGTAATCCAAGCATTAAAAGCAGCATCATTAGCGGTAGAACCAAAAAAAGTCATAATGCAGTCCATAACAATCGCAAAAGTTCCCCCTGCTGTGGCTGCTTCAACATAGGGGAAGTATTTTGTAATATTCTCTAGACTGATAAAAGAAAAGGCAATAACAGTTAAACCCCAAATGAAATAACCTAAGGTGATAAAGATTTTTCTTTTACCCAACTTATCACTAATAGCCCCCATTAACAGAGTTGTAACGGTAGCCGTAATAGCGCTTAATGCCACCATTGAGGCAATTACATCAACATTTCCACTTAAGGTGTTATAGACAAAAACATTGAAATACATATTTTCAATTGTCCAAGCTAATTGTCCTAACAATCCAAATATCAGTAGAGTTAACCATGTTCTACGTTCTTTTTTCATAAATATCTCCCCATTAAAATATTATTCTTCTTTAGAAGCCTTTTTTTCTTTTGCTTTAGCATTAGCTGCTAAAATTTCTCTTAATTCATCAATTGTTAAGTCAACTGCATTTTCTTTATTGGAAATTCTAACAGAATTGTTTAATAAATTCATACTAGTAATACGAAATCTTTCATTTTCATAAAAGACTGAAGTATTTAATTTTGGCAAACCTGCTCTTAATTTTTTATAANCTTCATCTTCATACTTTAAACAACACATCAATTTGCCACATTGCCCAGAGAGTTTACTTGTATTTAAAGCTAATAATTGGTTTTTAGCCATGTTGATAGAAACGATATCAAAATCATCTAAAAATCTTGAACAACATGTTTCCATACCACAACTACCAAGACCACCAACAATCTTTGCTTTATCTCGAGGACCAATTTGTCTTAGTTCAATTCGACATTTAAAAGCAGCTGCAAGTAATTTTAATAGTTCTCTAAAGTCTACTCTTTCATCAGCGACATAAGAAAAGATGACTTTGCTTTTGTCAAGAGTGTATTCAGCAGAAATCAAGTACATTTCTAAAGCTAACTGATCAATACATTCTTGACATTTTTTTAATAGTTCAGGTTCTTCGCTTAAGTTTTCTTCGTTTTGGCGAATATCTTCTTCAGTAGCTTTTCTTAAAACTGGTTTTAAAGCTATGTCTATTTGATGAGTGTCAGCATCTCTAACATCGCTTATTAACTCGCCTATTTCTAATCCTCTGACAGTTTCAACAACTACTTGATCACCATATTTAAAAGTGTCGTCATTGGTTCCGAAGTTATAAGCTTTTTTTGAACCACGAAATTTAACTGACACACAATATTTATATGTAACGTTTTCTTCGTTATTGTTTACTTCATTTGTATTCATATATTAAACCTCCAATAATTTATATATAAGTTGGTCGATTAACAGCAGACCATTTGCTGCTTTATTTAGTGAAGTTCTAGAGTCAATAAAAGCATTCATTATCCCAGAATGGTTAAAGTTGCTCTTTTTAGCTAGCTTTAACAAATTAGAATAAGTATCATCTTCACTTTCAAAATCATTTAAGTAATCTTGAATAAATAACAAAGAAATATCTAAAAAGAATTTAATGATATCTCTTTGATTCTTTTTGTTATTAGCAATAGAGTTTTGTAAGTAGAAATAACTGTCTTTTCTATCAATAAGAAATTTTTGCATAAATTCGCAAAAAATTTCAATTCCTTTGGTAAAACTTTTGTTTTTTGAAAGAGGGACGATATCAATTTCTCTACTGACAAAAGCACTTATTAAATGAGCAGATAAAGAATCAATATTCTTTTCAAGAGCAAATTTAAAAAAATACTCTTTATTTAATGGTTTGAAATTAAGTGTTTGACTTCGAGAAACAATGGTAGGTAAAACTCCATCAACTTGAGTTGTAATAAATATTCCAGTGGTATTTTTTGAAGGTTCTTCAATGAACTTTAATAAACTGTTTGCTGCTTTAGTAGTTAGTTTTTCACAGTTGTTGATGATAAAAATTTTTTTACCAGCTTTTTCTAAAGCAGTTTTATCAAAGCGTTGTTGAAGATTCTCAATTAATTCTACTTTAATATTTTTGTCTTCTTCATCAATGCAGATTAAATCAACATAATTATTTTCTTTCATTCTTCGACAACTGGCACATTTTTCACAAGCAAAAACATCTTTGTTTTCACAAACTAAACTTTGAGCTAACAAATAAGATGTCTCTAATTTATGTGTTCCTTTATCTCCCACAAATAAATAACAATGAGAAAGATGTTCGCTTTCCAAAGCGTTTTTAAGTGTTTGATAAACAACTGGCTGAGTTGTCTCAAGAATTTCTCTAAACATTTTCTTTAACCTTTTCAATAATCAATTCATAAGTTTTTTTAGCAACTTCTTCTTTAGATAAGGTTGCATCAATTACTTTTATTCTTTCAGGATATTTAGCACAAAGTAATTCATATCCTTCTTGAACTCTTTTGTGGAAAGAGATACTTTCAACATCTAGTCGATCTAAGTTTTTTCTGCTGGCAATACGATTTAATCCTTCCTGAGCATCAATAGCGTAATAGATAGTTAAATCAGGCATATGATTATCAATAGCGAATTGGTTTATACTAAACACTTCATCAACTCCAATACCTCTAGCATAGCCTTGATACGCTAAGGAAGAATCGACAAAGCGATCGCAAACAACAATTTTGTTTTCTTTTAAAGCTGGAAGAATAATTTCGATTAAATGCTGCCTTCTGCTAGCAGCGTATAGTAAAGCCTCTGTTCTAATGTCCATAGCAACATTATTTACATCTAAAATTACTTTTCTAATTTGTTCAGCAATGTCACTTCCACCAGGTTCTCTAGTGTACAAAACATCGTACCCTTGCTTTTTTAATATTTCAATAACAGTTAAAGAAGCGGTGGTCTTACCACTTCCATCGCAGCCTTCAATAGTCAAAAATAAACCCTTCTTCATAAAGAAAATACCTCTGGTAATATTATAACATATTTGATTAAGATACAATTATTTCACAAGTAAAATGAACAGTAGAAATCAGGCTAAAAATAAATAAAGTGGTTACCCACTTTATTTGAAAACTGAATAAATTCTATCACAAGCCTCAATAAGACAACATCGAGGAAGAGCAATATTCATTCTACCAAAACCTACATATCCGCCATAGATACGACCATCATTGAGTTCAACTTTACATTCGTTGATAAGAATATTTTGAATTTCTTCAACATTTTTACCACTTTTGGTAAAATCAATCCACAATACATAAGTACCTTCTGAAGGATTTACTTTGATGTTAGGAAGTTTTTCTGCAAAGAAATCAAGTACATAATCTCTGTTTTCTTTTATATATTCAAGCATTTCTTTTTCCCACTGTTGTCCTTTTAAATAGGTTGCTTTAATAGCTTCAATACCAAAGACATTAACACTGCCTAAGCCAGTATGTTTAGCAGCTTTTGAATATAATTCTCTAAGCTGTGGATTTGAAATAAAACAGAAGGCTACTTTTAATCCAGCTAAATTATATGTTTTGGTACAACTAGAAACAGTAAAGGTGTTGTTTTTTGCAAATTCATTAATATTGATAATTGGTTGAAAAGATTTAGTTAAGGTAAAATCACTGTGTATTTCATCTGAGATGATTAACAAGTTGTGTCTTTGACAGAAATCAACCACTTCTAACATTTCCTCTTCATCAAAAATTCTTCCTGTTGGATTATGAGGATTGCAGAAGATAAACATTGTAGTTTTTTCATCAATTTGATTTTCAATGCTTTCCAAATCCATTTTATAAATACCATCTACTAATTTCATTTTACATGGCAAAATAATGCGATCATTATTTTCAATTACAGTTCCAAAAGGAGTGTAATAAGGTGTTGGTAACACTATTTTGTCTCCTACTTTAGTAAAGGTTCTTATGATAAGATTGATGATATAGACAACGCCAGTGCCAATTACAATATCATCTAGTTTTATATCATAACCTTTTTTCTTGTATCTGTCATAAATAATAGGAGCTAATTCCTTGTTGACATCTAATGAATAACCATATACTGGATGTTTGATTCTTTCTTTAAAAGCCTGTTCGATTTCAGTGCAAACTTCAAAATCCATGTCAGCTATTCCCATTGGAATGATATCATCAACTCCTTCATATTTAGCAGTTAACGAATCCCATTTGTAACAATTAGTGTTTTTACGATTTACGATTTTATCAAAATTATACATACTTCTCCCCTTTATTAATATATTTATTACATATTAATGTAATTTATAAACTTAATGAATGCATCTATCAAAAAATAAAAATTAAAAACAATACAACCAAAAATAATCCAGAAGGCATATCCTTCTTCTTTACCATCAGCAAAGTACCATTTAAAGGAACTTTTTAAGCCGATATATCTAACATTTTCCAAGAAATTAACAAATCTTTTCTTTACGACAATGAAAGATTTTTGTAAACCTGAAGCTAGAATATACGAACAATCAAATAGTACACTTATAAATCCGGCAAATAATTTTGCTTGATATTCAATCATGAAGGCATTGCCAATTTTAAACTTAGCAAATATCACAAAGAATAATTTATTTAAGCCTATTGGAAGCAATAAAAGAATTAAAACAACAATCCATACACCAGCATAAGGTCCCTTTTCTGTCGCAAACTCTTGATAGACTTCATTATTATTGGCCATAAAAGTTTCCTCCTGTTAACAATTATAGCACTAAATAATAAAGAAACTCTAAGAGTTTCAATAGAGTTGTTTTCCGCTTACAAAAGTAGCTTTTAGATTTAAATCTTTATCTAACAAGATCAAATCAGCATCTTTGCCAACTTCAATAGAACCTTTATTTTTAATACCCATCAATTTACAAGGATTGTAACTAGCCATTTTAAATAATTCCACTTCGTCACAGTTACAATATTCTTTCATATTCTTAATAGCATCAAGTTGAGTAATTACAGAACCAGCAAATATTCCTGTTTCAATAACATTGATTCTATTTCCTTGCTTTCTACAAGCTAAATTAGAGAAGAAGTATTCTCCATCTGCCATATCTTTAGCAAGCATAGAATCAGTAATTAAAATTATTTGATTACTTCCTAAAATTCTATAAGTTGCTTTGATGACATCTGGGTGAATGTGATTACCATCAACTATTAATTCACTATAAGCAGTCTTATCAGTTAAAGCTGCAGTTACAGCCATAGGTTGACGATGTAAGTGCTGTCCCATGGCATTATATAAATGGGTAAAACTTTTGCATCCTGATTCAATAGCTTTCAAGGCGATACTACAATCAGTCATTGTATGACCAATAGATAAAACAACTTTATCACTAGCATACTTAATAAAGTCATGCATACCATCTAGTTCAGGAGCAATAGTCATATATTTTAGTTTATCACCAGCAGCTTGTAACATTTCATCAAATTCTTTAATGCTAGGATTTCTTAAAAATCTGCCATCCATTAGTTGTCGTTTTTCATATGAAAGATAAGGCCCTTCTAAATGAACGCCTAAAAAATTAGCTCCAGCTTGTTTTTCATCAAGATCTTTGTAGGCTTTTAATAACTCTATGGTTTCATTTTGTGGTAAAACAGTTAAAGATGCTAGAAAAGAAGTAGTTCCTTCTTTAATTAGTCCTTTTGAAACAATATCTACTGTTTCCTTTGGATTATTAATAAAGTCATGACCATAACTACCATGAATATGAATATCAACCATACCAGGAGCTAAGAAACAACCTTTTCCATCAATAATTTGTACGCCATCAATATTACAAAAATCATTTTCAAATACATTTTCAATAATTCCTTCATTTATTAAAACGGAGCCATTAAACTTTTTGTCTTTTTGAATTACAACAACGTTTTTAATTAGTGTTTTCATAAATTATTCCCTCGCTTCTTATTCTATTGTAAATCTTTTTTTAACAATTGTTAATTATATATTAATAGAAACGATTGAAAAAAGAAAATGATTGATATGGCAATCCACACAAGAGATAGAAAGGCTATTGTACAACTTTTAAATAGCTGTTACTTGTTGTATACAAATCATATTTATAATGTTTTTAGCATTATTTATAAGAGCTTTTTATTAATATGAAAAAAAGTTAAATAAAACGCTTTCAAAGCAAATATGTCCTATTGTAATGGCAAAAGTTGTATTAAAAAATAAAGAATTGTATTAAATAATCCTTGTATACAAGAGTTGTGTATGGTATATTATATGTGGCAATAATGTTAAATTAATTTTATGCTGTTATTTTAAGCAAATTAATCAAAAAATGTATTGCTATAAACAGTAATTGATGTTATTATGTTATGTTCGAGAGGGGAATATGAGTGATGGAAAAAGCAAAATCAAGAAAATGGTTGGCTGTAGTTTTTATGCTGATTATCGTGCTTATTACAATCTATGTGGTACCGAAGTTTATTTTAGCTGAGACACCATGCACTACAACAATTGGTGAAATAGCTGTTTGTAGAAAATTTACAAAAGTTAATTCAGCAGCAGCACTTACCTTTGAGCATAATCAACAAGGCAAAGTTATTGTAAATTATGTAGATGAGTATGGAAATATTATGATGACTGATACTATAATCGGTAATATAGGGGCAAAGTATTGCTGTAAGACAAGAGAATTTCCTGATTATGAGTTTTGGTGTATGCAATGTGATAGTGCATCAAGAGAAGGAAAAATTGAAATTAAAGAGCAAGTAGTAACCTTTGTATATTATAAATTAGAAGCTTTGCCATCATTATCGGGTGTTGAAAATAACTAAAAAAAATTAATCAGGCTGTAAAGCCTGTTTTCTTTTATGTTTAAGAAAATATTTGACTACCTAACAATAAAGGTCTATTATATTTCAATAGTGTATGATGATATTAAAACATACACTAAAAAACTATGAATTAGTATGTAGTTTTTAAGTAAATATATTTATAAACCTTAAATTTGTTATGTAGTTTTTGGTTGGAAGGGAAATGTCAAATTAAACTTATTTGATTAGATATCAATATGGAAAATTTTTTAAATTGGACAGCTTGGATTGTGGAACCACCTAAAGCTTATGGCGTGTTTCATATTTTATATACATTAATTGGTTTCACTTTCAGTTGGATATTGGCGGGTAAATTAAAAAATATTGACGAAAAGAAAAATAAAATACTGCTATTTTCAGTAGGGATGTATTTGTTGTTGTCGGAAATATATAAACAATTATTCTTCTATTATGTAATAGGGCATAAAACTCCTCAACTTTGGATAATGCCGTTTCAATTATGCTCAATACCAATGTATTTCTGTTTGATGATACCATTTATGAAAAATGAAAAACTTAAAAATAGTATGTACTATTTTATGTCAACATTTAATCTAATGGGTGGGTTCATTGCTTTTTTTGAACCATCAGGTATCTTCAATTCACACTTAACCATTATGATTCACTCGTTATTATGGCATATGATTTTGGTGTTTTTAGGTTTCTATTTAGTACGCAGTAAAAGAACTCCTAGTAATTTTTATGAGTTTACTTTGGCGGTTAAAACTTTTATGGTGCTTACATTGATTGCTTTTTCACTAAATATATTATTATCCAAAGCCACCAATGGTGGTATTAATATGTTTTTTATAGGACCACCTATTTCACCATTAATTGTTTTTCATGATATTGCGGAAAAATTTGGTTGGTATGTTAATGCTCCAATTTATATCTTTGCGGTTTGTTTAGGAGCCTTTATTTTTTATTACTTTTTTCATCATATTGATGAAAAGCATAAGATAATTGATATGGCAAAAAATAAACTAAAAAAAGGTGTTTAATTATAGAAAATGATAATCATTAAATATTACAATAACAATATAAAGAATAAATAGTATTTAATATATAAACCTCAAAAACGGAAATAATGATTTTTATTGATAAATGCAGTAAAATATTCTATAATTTGAATACAGGTTATGAAAAGAAGAGTAACAGTAAACTGATTTGTAGAGAGGTATCGCTTTGGTGCAAGATACCAATTAAGT
>JGI24710J26742_10002768_pt1 | contig 15267 bp, 12 predicted proteins | sample BioPla2DNA2_FD_26742 | JGI IMG/M metagenome (IMG submission 26742) | reverse complement strand
AAAAAAGGAAATAAGCTTAATGCAATTAAAGCATACAATTATATGACTGGAAAAGGGTTATTGGAATCAAAAGAAATAATTGAATCCATACAAGATTACGAGAATACACAGGAAATCATTAATGTACTTATTTCAGGCATGAAAAATTAAGCTCATAAAAACCCATATTAATTAGTTAATATTTTCCCGGATCTTGATTTCATGATTGGTATAATATTTTTCGTTTTTAGGTGATATGTTCAGGACCAGATAGTCATAAAGTATACTCAAGGGTTTCGATCCTTGCACATGGGGCTGCTGAGTTATTGTTGCATCAATGGTTCCGTCCTCAATAAGCAATTTAGTTGTAGGTACACTATCAAAACTTATAATCTTGAGTTTTTTATCCAGATTCAATGATTTAACAGCCCGGCATGCGCCATATACCCCTGCAGAAGCCAGGTATAATGAATCTATTTCCGGGTGTTTGTTCAATAATTTTTTAGTAACTTCAAAACTTAGAAAATCGTCGTCGTAGTTTTCAACAATTTCTACTATCTTAATATCACGGCTATATCCTTCCAGAGCTTGCTTAAACCCGTTCACCCTTTCGGAGTGACACAGAATATCCATAGAGCCTACAATGATTCCCACGTTTGCTTTACCGCCGGAAATAAGCCGCAACAGTCCGCCGGCTGTTTTTCCACTTTCGAGATAATTACTTCCGACATACGCAAGCCGGCCTGAATTTTCTATATCTGTATTGACTGTGATAACGGGAATACCTTTCTCTGAAAGTTCTTTAATTTTCCTGGCAACATCAGGATGATTTATGGGAGTAATAGCAAGGCCGTTTATTCCGGAATCTACCAGCTGATCCATCAGTTTTACCTGATTTGAAGGATCCCTCAATTCCGAAAAACATGTATCTACAGAGATACCGTATTCCGTAAGTTCGTTGGTTTTCTTTTTAATACCGGCTACAACATCATCGAAAAAAGGATTCTCGTTTGTACTGCTAAACAAAACATACCCAAACTTAATGTTCCTGTTTTTAACAGCCAATGTTTTAGCCAGCTTATTAGGGGTATAATTTAATAGAGCAGCAATCTCACGCACCTTGGCGGCTGTTTCAGGATTAACGGTGCCACGGTTGTTAAGTACCCGGTCAACTGTACCCCGTGAAACACCGGCTAAATTTGCAATTTGTTTAATCGTAGCCATATTAACCTCCTGTCCGAGAATAACATGTAAAAGGGGATTTTGTCAATTGTGCCCGGTTACGGTTAAAGTAAATAGTATCAATACAGACACCGATTCAGGTTAATTACTTATAAGCACTGATATCTCATATTATTGATTATATTCTTAATTGACATTAATATAGCGCAGATGTAAAATAATACTATACCGTGTACGGGCACGGTGAAAATAAATATTTACCTATAAAAAGGAGTGGGATTATGGCAGAAATATTCAAAAATCTTCCAAAGGTCAATTATGAAGGACCAAAAAGCACAAACCAATTTGCGTTCAAGTATTATGATCCAGATCGCATTATTCAGGGAAAACCAATGAAAGAGCATCTTAAGTTTGCAATGGCATGGTGGCATAATCTTTGTGCAACCGGTGCCGATATGTTCGGAGTAGGAACAGCAGACAAAAGCTTCGGGGCAGTTCCCGGCACAATGGAACATGCCAAAGCCAAAGTAGACGCAGGATTTGAATTTATGGACAAGCTTGGGATTGAATATTTTTGCTTCCATGATGTAGACATTGTTCCCGAAGCAGACACTATTGAAGAAACCAACAAGCGTCTTGATGAAATTAGTGACTACATAAAAGAGAAAATGGATGCTACAGGTAAAAAACTTCTTTGGGGCACAGCCAATTTGTTCTCAAATCCCCGTTATATGAACGGTGCCGGCAGCACAAACTCTGCTGATGTATATTGCTTTGCTGCTGCTCAAATCAAGAAGGCGCTTGATATTACCGTGAAATTAGGCGGCAAGGGGTATGTTTTCTGGGGCGGCCGTGAAGGATATGAGACACTTCTCAACACCGATATGAAGTTCGAGCTGGAAAACATTGCAAATCTGATGCGTATGGCAGTCGATTATGGTCGCAAGATTGGCTTTACAGGAGATTTCTACATAGAGCCTAAGCCGAAAGAGCCTATGAAGCATCAATACGATTTTGACGCTGCAACAGCAATAGGATTCCTACGTCAATACGGACTTGACAAAGACTTCAAATTAAATATTGAAGCTAACCATGCTACATTGGCCGGCCATACATTCCAGCATGACTTGAGAGTATCGGCCATTAACGGAATGCTGGGAAGCGTAGACGCCAATCAGGGTGACCTTATGTTAGGTTGGGATACGGATCAATTCCCTTCAAATATTTACGAAACAACTATGTGTATGTATGAAGTGCTGAAGGCCGGTGGATTTACAAACGGCGGATTAAACTTCGACGCTAAGAATCGTCGTCCCAGCTATACTCACGAAGACATGTTTATAGGCTTCATTCTGGGCATGGATTCATTTGCTCTTGGATTGATTAAAGCCGCAGAAATTATAGAAGATGGCAGAATAGACAATTTTATAAAAGAGAGATACTCATCATTTGAAAGCGGAATTGGTGCTAAAATCCGTGCAGGGGAAACAAGCCTCGAGGAGCTTGCTGAATATGCCGCTAAAATGGGTGCTCCTGCTCTTCCTGGAAGCGGTAAGCAGGAATATCTTGAAAGCATTATAAACAGTGTTTTGTTTGGTTAATATGCCCGGAATACAACATTAGGGTGCTCAGAAAATAAAGGATATAAAAATTTTTGAGAGGTAATTTCAATGAAATATCTGTTAGGAATTGATTTGGGTACCAGTGGTACAAAAACAGTTATATTTACCCAGGAAGGGGAGCCTGTTGCATCGGCAACGGAAGAATATCCAATGGATCAGCCTCAAAACGGCTGGGCCGAACAGCACCCGGATGATTGGTGGAAAGCTGCCCGGAATACGGTTTCCCAAGTATTGGAGGACAGCGGTATTGACCCCGGAGAAATTGCCGGAATAGGTATATCGGGGCAAATGCATGGTCTTGTAATGTTGGATAAGAACGGCAAAGTTCTCCGTCCGGCTATTCTGTGGTGTGATGGACGTACAACCGAAGAATGCAGGGAAATAACTGAAATCATAGGCAGGAAGAGACTAATTGAAATTAGCGCCAACCCGGCACTAACCGGATTCACTGCCGGAAAAGTTCTATGGGTGCGTAAACATGAACCGGAATTATGGGAGCAATGTGCACAGATAATGTTGCCAAAAGACTATGTGCGATACAAGCTCACCGGTGTTTATGCCACCGAGGTTTCCGATGCATCGGGTACAAATCTGCTGGATGTTGCCAATAGATGCTGGAGCGATGAAATCCTGGATAAACTGAAAATAGATAAATCTATCTTGCCTAAAATGTATGAAAGTGCAGATGTAGTAGGTTACGTTACTTATGAAGCAGCTGAAGCAACGGGACTTAGAGCAGGAACCCTTGTGGTGGGCGGTGCCGGAGACAACGCTGCTGCTGCTGTCGGAACCGGTGTTGTGAAAGAAGGTAATGCTTTCATCAGTATTGGTACTTCCGGAGTTATTTTTGCTCACTCAGACAAGGTTAGTATAGACCCGGAAGGTCGTGTTCACACATTCTGTGCTGCAGCACCTGGTGCGTGGACTGTAATGAGCTGTACCCTGGCAGCAGGCCTCAGCTTGAAATGGTTCCGGGACAACTTATGTGAAGCCGAAATCCAAAAAGCGAAAGAACAGAATGTAGATCCCTATTACCTGATGGATAAAGAAGCTGAGAAGGTTCCAATTGGAGCTAACCGACTTATTTATCTTCCTTATCTGATGGGCGAGCGCAGCCCGATTCTGGATGAGAATTCCCGTGGTGTATTCTTTGGTCTTTCAGCAATTCATGGGAAGTATGATATGCTCCGTGCTGTAATGGAAGGTGTGGTATACTCTCAGCGCCATTGCCTGGATGTTCTGCATGAGATGAACGTTTATCCCGAGGAAATTATTGCAACCGGTGGTGGCGGATCAAGTCCGTTGTGGCGCCAAATGATAGCTGACAACTTCGGATTCCCGGTAAAGACATCTACCAATAAGGAAGGTCCGGTTTTAGGTGCAGCGCTTCTGGCAGGTGTTGGTGCAGGCGTATATAAATCAGTAGCAGAGGCTTGCGAAGTTGCTGTTAAAACCAATCCCCCCCAGCAACCGAATATGGAAGTCGGTAATAAATACAGTAGAGTCTATGAGATTTATAAAGGCCTGTATGGTAAGCTAAAACAGAGTTTCTCAGAACTTTCGGAGCTATAATGTATTGCCATTAAACATTTTCCCCCCTCGCCTCGAGCCTTAACAACTCGGCACCCGTTATCGGATTTTTAATCTCGATAACGGGTGAGGCAATAAAATTATAGCTTTATGTGGTGCACTTGATAACGGTTTACCGGGAGTATAAACAATATAGTTATTAATGGAAATACCTTCTGCGAGAAGCAGAGGGTATTTTCATTGATACCTCAAACATGACACACAGCATGCAGATGGGTGGATTAACCACCTCTTCTGCCCGATGGGCAATTGTAATAATAGGTTTGCATTTATATTTTTTTGGTAGGGTCGGGTAGTTTAGGGTAAGAATAAAACAAGAGCATTTGCTTATTATCTAAACCCTTTTATGAAGGAGGCGAAAAGTATGAATATTATGTATAAAACCACTGCTGTATCCACTAAAGGGAGAAGCGGAAAAGTAGTAGTTGAAAATAGCCCGCTGGAATTTTCCATGACAGCGCCTGTGGAAATGGGAGGAAGCCCTGAAGCACAAAAAACCGGAGTCAATCCCGAACAGCTTTTTGCTGCAGGGTACGCAGCATGCTTTGGAAGTGCGCTGCAACATGTTATAAGAGAAAAAAAGCTGCCTATTCCAACGCCCAGTGTCGAAGCTACGGTTGGCATAGGAAAGAATGACAGCGGAGGATTTGAGTTGGCAGTTGAAATTGTTGCTATAATCTCCGGATTGGATCAGGCTGCGGCTGAAGAGGTTGTTAATGAAGCCCATTATGTATGCCCGTATTCCAATGCAACAAGAGGGAACATTGAGGTTAAGGTTTCAGCAAAAGTATTGTAATTCAACATATAATATAATAATCACTGGCTGCATCAAAAGGTGGGTATATCATTCTGAGATCGTTGAATGGCCGAAGAATCAAAAAGGTCTTTCGCTGAAACCCAGGATATTTTTGATGCAGCCATTTTCATTTAGGATAATAAGCAGCTGCACAATTGGGTTTAAAAAACGATGAAACTGCATAAATGTGACGGAGCGTAAGAGGATGAAAAGGGAAATAATCATCCTGTTTTTTATTCTGGCATAAATATATACTGGTTATTTATATAACCAGGTTATATCGTGGAAGTCTACAGAGAAAGATTTTAATATATTGTATGAAATTACAGAATAAAATGTTATAATATATCATAATAGGAAGAAGATAATAATAAAAGATATTATTACCATGAAATTTTGCAACAGGTATTGTTGTATTACTTGTATGGTATAGGTTCTTGGAGGAGATATGATAAAAAATTACAGTATAAGAGTTAAGCTCGCTATTATAATTCTGTCTATTATAGCTCCTATTTTAATTGTCAGAATCATATATTTGTATAAAGTGTTTCAAAACATTGATATTATGCAGGGTAATTTATATAATGTATTTTTATTGGAAATGTCCAGACGCAGCCTTTCCATGGAGATTGTGTTTATTAGCATTTTTTTAATGCTGATATTGACAACAGCTTTTCTTTTAGATAAATACGTAATGAAGCCAATTTCTGCATTAAAGAGCACTTCGCAAAAATTTTTAGCAGGTGACTACTCTGCCAGAGTAAGAATTAAAAGTGATGATGAGATAGGATTGGTTGCAAGTTCATTAAACCGTATGGCTGAAAATATCGAAGATCTCAGCAGAAGTAAGCAGGCATTCTACGCCCATATTCTACATGAATTCAAAACGCCTTTGAATGTTATTTTCTCCTCAATTCAGCTTGTTGATACTTATAAAAATAATACAGACTGTGAAACATACAAGGCAAAAACATCAAAACAAATGAAAGTTATTTTGCAAAACTGTTTGAGAATCATGCGCTTAACAACAAATCTTATTGACATAAACCGTCATGACAGTGGTTTTCGAAAAATAAAACTTGATAATTATGATATTGTAAAGCTGATAAAGGATATTACCAATTCTGTTAAAAGGTATACCGAATCGAAAGGAATTCGTTTATTGTTCGAATCGTCTGTCCCGTCAAGGATAACAGCCTGCGATCCCGACATGATTGAAAGAATTATACTGAATCTTATTTCTAATGCCATAAAATTTACAGATAAAGGCGGAAGAATAACCGTTAAGATAAGTGAAAAGGGAGAAAACATCATTATTTCTGTTGCGGATACAGGTATAGGTATCCCAGAAAAAAAATGCAGCGCTATTTTTGAACTGTTTAATAAGGATGATGAGGATATTATTCACAACAAGGAAGGAAGCGGTATAGGCTTATACTTGGTCAAGGCTTTTGTCGAAGCCCATAATGGGAAAATAAAAGCTTCAAGCCAAGTATCCAAAGGCACAACGTTTGATATTAGTTTACCCATACGCGTAATAGATAACAATACTTGTCAGTCCTTATGTGAATCCGGGACAAAGCAGGTGACGTCTTCGGACTTAGAAAGCTTAGTAAACAGAATAAATATTGAATTTTCTGATATATACTCTTGTTATGACCATGATGAAGTTATATAAAAGCATATTTTATATTTTTTTTCAAATGATTATAAAAAATTGATTCGAGGTAATATATCTGATATAATACTTCTAAATTAATTATCAGGAGAAACTTTTATTTGTGTAAAATGCACATTTACAGCTATAAAGGTTTGTGTAATTTATCCGAAAAGGGGGAATTGATATGAAAGACTATAGTTGTGAAAATATTCGCAACATATGTCTGCTAGGACATGGCAATGCGGGAAAGACAACGCTGGCCGAAGCAATGTTAAATATCACCGGAGCAACGGATCGTTTTGGGAGCGTTGTCGATGGAAACACCGTTATGGACTATGATCCTGAAGAAATCAAAAGGAAATTTTCAATCTCAACAGCCCTTGCACCCGTAGAATGGAAAAATAAAAAGATTAATATTATTGATACTCCCGGGTATCTCGACTTTGTAGGAGAAATGCTTGAGGGTTTGAGTGTAGCTGATGGAGCAGCTATATTGGTGGGTGCTAAAGATGGGCTTCAAGTAGGTACCGAGAAGGCCTGGAAAGAGGTAAACGATAAGAAAATTCCGAGAATGTTTGTGATAAGCAAACTGGACGAAGAGAATGCTGATTTCTCTAAAGTGTATAACGACTTAAGAGATAAATTCGGGAATAGTGTTGTGGTTATTCAATTTCCGATTATTGAAGATGGCAAAGTTAAAGGAATTGTTGATGTTCCCCACATGAAAGCTATTTATTTTAATGGAAAGGAAACAACCGAAGGTGAAGTTCCCGCTAATTTATTAAGTGAAGCAGAAGGCTTTAAAGAAGGCTTGGCTGAAGCAGTGGCTGAGACTGACGAAGATCTCATGGAAAAATATTTTTCAGGGGAAGCCTTCACCGAGGATGAGATAAATAATGGTATTAAAAACGGTATCAATACAGGAGAACTTGCTCCGGTTCTCTGTGTGTCTTCCATACAAAAAGCAGGGATAACTCTTTTCATGGATGCCGTCACCAGATACATGCCTTCACATTGTGAACATGAAACCTTTAAGGTTCTTGATGCTTCAACAAAGGAACCTGTTGAGATAAAAATTGGAGAAAAAGAACCATTGGTGGTTCATGTATTTAAGACCATAGCAGACCCATTCGTGGGCAAAATATCATTCTTAAAGGTTATTTCAGGAACCTTGACCTCCGATAGTTCTGTATATAATGTTAATAAAGAAAAGACAGAAAAAATCGGCAACCTTTTTGCAATGAAGGGTAAGCAGCAGATTAATTTAAAGAAACTCGTCGCTGGAGATATTGGTGCGGTATCCAAACTTTCATCTACCGATACCAACGATACACTGGCAACAAAAGAAAAACCTGTTCTGGTTGAACCTATTAAATTCCCGGAACCAATGCTGGGTATGGCAATTGCTCCCAAGACAAAAGGTGATGAGGACAAAATAGGAAATGGTATAAGCAGGATTTTGGAGGAAGATCCTACCTTCAAAATGGTGCTTAATACAGAGACCAAGCAGACGATTATCTATGGTGTAGGGGATCAGCATCTGGATATTCTGACAAGTAAGCTGAAAAGCAAATTTAAGGTTGATGTTGATCTGCTTGATCCGATTGTTCCTTACCGTGAAACAATTAAGAAGAAGGTAAAAGTGCAAGGAAAACACAAGAAACAGAGCGGTGGTCACGGACAATTTGGTGATGTTTGGATTGAATTCGAGCCCGGGCCCGAAGAAGACCTGGTATTCGAAGAGAAAATATTTGGTGGTGCTGTTCCAAAGCAGTATTTCCCTGCTGTTGAAAAGGGCTTGAGAGAAAGTATGCAGAAGGGTGTACTGGCCGGATATCCTGTGGTGAATTTAAAAGCCACCTTGGTAGACGGTAAATACCATGATGTTGACTCATCGGAAATGGCCTTTAAAATTGCTGCCAGCCTTGCTTATAAAGAAGGTATGAAGCAGGCCGGCCCGGTTATCTTAGAGCCTATCTGCCGTGTTGAAGTATATATCCCCGATGATTATATGGGTGATATAATAGGTGACCTTAACAAGCGTCGCGGACGCGTTCTGGGAATGAATCCTGCTGAGCACGGAATTCAACAGGTTGTAGCCGAGGTTCCCCAGGCTGAGATGCTGCGCTATGCCACCGATCTTCGCTCAATTACACAGGGAAGAGGATCCTATACCATGAAATTTGAGCGTTACGAGGAAGCTCCTCCGATGGTAGCTGAAAAGGTTATTGCTGAAGCAGCACGCAATAATGCAGACGAGTAAATAACTATATATTGCACATAATATTTAAAGGAGCACCCTGTCAAACACCAGGGTGCTTTTATATTGCGAAAATAAAAAAAATAGTTTATAATAATAGTCAGAGATAGTCAAAATGTTGAGGTGGTTATATGGCGAGATTAAGTGATATTATAGAAGATTTCTTAAAGGGATTAATAATAGAAGAAGAAGGAACGGTGGAAATACAGAGAAATGAGCTTGCAAACAAGTTCAACTGTGTTCCTTCACAGATTAATTATGTTATATCAACGCGTTTTACTGCAGAGAAAGGATATTATGTAGAAAGCCGCAGAGGCGGCGGTGGCTATATAAGCATTAAAAGAGTTAATTCCGATTCAGCCGGAGATTATCTGATGCACATAATAACCTCAATTGGGGACAGAATTTCACAACTAACTTCAGAGGTATTTATTAATAACTTTCTTGATTATAATATTATAGAGATTCGTGAGGCCATGATAATGAAAGCAGCTACGTCAGACAAAGCCCTTATCGGTGTTCCCGCAGATAAGCGGGATGATGTCAGAGCTGCCATACTTAAAAACATGCTCATGAGTATGACAGTCCTTTAACGGGAGGTGATGGTAATGTCACTTTGCCAGATTTGCAAACAAAGGGAAGCCACCGTATACTTTACGCAAATTATTAACGGTGTAAAAACGAAAATGAATGTATGCAGCAAATGCGCAGGAACAAATGTAATAAAGATTGACCTGAATTCACTGATAACAGGTCTTTTAAACATACAGAACCAGGAAATAAGAACAGCGGATCAGGCAATACAATGTGAAAGATGCGGGATGACCACAGATGAATTTAACAGTACGGGCAAGATGGGTTGCAGTCAGTGTTATGAAGTCTTTTTTGAACCAATGCAGCAGCTGCTTAACCGTATACACGGAAATACCCATCACCGGGGAAAAGTTCCTAAAAAACTTGTATCTGTTCAGGCTACTAATGCTAAAATTGATGAGCTGAAAAAAGAGCTTTCGGAATGCATAAAGAATGAAGCCTATGAAAAAGCGGCTGAAATACGTGACCAGATTAAGGAGCTAACCAGCCAATTAGGGGGTCTTGCCAATGAGTAAATGGTATATAGATTCAGGGCCGGATTCCGATGTAGTTGTTTCCAGTAGGGTTCGTCTGGCAAGAAACTATGCGGCATATCCATTTCCACAAAGAAGCACAAAGGAAGATCAGGAGAATGTTATCATAGACACCTGTAATGCTTTGTTTGCAGGACAGCCCGAGTTAAAGGAGAGTCTTACTCTGGTTCGTTTAAATGATATGACCACAATACAGAAACAAGTATTGGTGGAAAAACATCTGGTAAGCAAGGAGCTTGCTGAAAGCAGTCTTGAAACCTGCGCGCTAATCAGTGACGATGAACAAATCAGCATAATGATAAACGAAGAGGATCATTTGAGAATTCAATGTCTTAAAGCAGGTATGCAGGTTGATACAGCGTTTTCTTTATGTAATTCTCTTGATGATACAATCTCGGACAGAATAGATTATGCTTTTATCGATAAGATTGGATATTTAACCAGCTGTCCCACAAATGTGGGGACGGGTATAAGAGTGTCTATAATGCTGCATCTCCCGGCATTGACCATGACAGGTTACATTCGTGGTTTTCTGGAATCCTGCGGCAAACTGGGGCTGGCTGTAAGGGGGCTTTACGGCGAGAATACCGAGGCACACGGTAATATGTTCCAGCTTTCCAACCAGATTACTCTGGGGAAAAGTGAAAAAGATATTGTAGAAAGCATAAACAGTATAGGCCGTCAGATTATTGAGCAGGAGAGACTTTTAAGACAAGAATTATTGAATAAGAATAAAAACAAATTTGAAGACCGTATTATGCGTTCATACGGAATCCTTAAATATTCCAGAATACTGACTTTGGAAGAGGCCTTAAAACGGCTTTCCGATATACGCTTAGGAATAAACCTGGGCATTATAAAAGATTTGTCTCAAATGGACGTAAATGAAATGATATTGATGATTCAGCCGGGCAGTTTGCAGGAATATGCAGGAGAGCTGCTGAATGCAGAAAAAAGAGACATCTTAAGAGCTGAATTTGTAAGAAATAGAATTGGCAATGATAAAGCTGTATAAATTGAATATGTATTTATATCATCCTGTCATTCTGAGCGACAGCGAAGAATCTTCCTGCAATGTTCGCAACTAGATTCCAGAACCGCTACGCCCGGGGTGGCAGAAAACTCCACATTAATTAGTTCATCTTAGCTAAAATAAGGGTAATTAAGTAATAACAATTAATAAACAAAATCGATTACGAGGTGATAATATGATATACGGAAAGTTTACAAAGAAGGCCGAAACTGCGCTGATGCATGCAAAAGAAATTGCCGTGGCTTTAGGGCATTCTTATATAGGAACAGAACATATACTTTGGGGACTTGCCAAGGAGGGAACAGGCATTGCTTCCAGTGTTCTTGCTTCTAATGGAATAAATGATGAGCGTATCAAGCAGAAGATTCTGGAACTGGTAGGAGGCGGAGATGGTTCGGCTTCCAGTCTGGCATATACGCCAAGGACCAAGCGTGTTTTGGAACTTAGCTATGCAGAAACAAGGCGTATGGGACAGAACTTTATCGGGACCGAGCATTTGCTGATAGCTATCCTGCGGGAAGGAGAAAGCGTTGCGGTAAGGATTCTCGCTGATTTGGGCAGCGATATACGGAAGTTATATGAGAATATCCTCTCTATGCTTAGCGAGGATACGCCGGTGGCGGCATCCCAGTCCAAACCTCAGGCAATTGATTTGGATACCCCTACCTTAGACCAGTTTGGGCGTGATTTAACAGCTATGGTTCGTGAGGGTAAAATCGACCCTGTAATAGGACGGGATAAAGAAATAGAACGGGTTATTCAAATTTTGAGTCGAAGGACCAAAAACAATCCTTGCCTTATCGGTGAGCCGGGAGTTGGTAAAACAGCCATAAGCGAAGGTCTTGCCCATAAAATTGTTGAGGGAAACGTGCCTGAGACTCTTAAAGATAAGCGTGTTGTAACTCTTGATTTATCATCTATGGTTGCCGGCGCAAAATATAGGGGCGAATTCGAGGACAGACTGAAAAAGTCCATAGAAGAAATAAAAAATGCCGGAAACGTAGTACTTTTTATAGATGAATTACACACCATAGTAGGCGCAGGAGCAGCAGAAGGTGCAATAGATGCGGCTAATATTTTGAAACCGCTTCTTGCCAGGGGCGAAATACAGATAATCGGCGCGACGACTCTTGATGAATACCGGAAGCATATTGAAAAGGACGCTGCCCTGGAACGCCGTTTCCAGCCTATCACCGTTTCTGAACCAAGTCAGGAAGAAGCTATACAGATTTTGATGGGAATAAGGGATAAATATGAGGCTCATCACAAGGTTGAAATCACTGATAAGGCAATAGAAACGGCAGTTAAAATGTCCTCCAGGTATATAAACGACAGATATTTGCCGGATAAGGCCATTGATCTTATAGATGAGGCATCCAGCAAGGTACGATTAAAGAGCTTTACTGCACCGCCGGATTTGCAGGATTTGGAGCGCAGAATTGAAGACGTGCACAAAATGAAGGAAGATGCCATTGTAAGTCAGGAATTTGAAAAAGCAGCAGCCCTCCGGGATGAGGAAAACAAGCTGAAAGAAGAGCTGGCTGCCAAAAAAGAAGCCTGGCAGATAGAGAATTCAAAGAATACCCAGATTGTTACTGAGGAAGAGATTGCCGAAATTATCGGCTCATGGACAGGCATACCTGTAAGCAGGCTTGCCCAGGAAGAGACCGAGCGCCTTAAAAATATGGAATCGATTCTCCATAAGAGGGTTATAGGGCAGGATGACGCAGTCAGTGCGGTGGCAAGAGCTATAAGAAGAGGAAGAGTAGGGCTGAAAGATCCTAAGCGTCCGGTAGGTTCATTCATTTTTTCAGGGCCCACCGGGGTAGGTAAAACTGAGCTTTCAAAAGCCCTTGCAGAGGCGCTGTTTGGCGATGAAAGCCTGATGATTCGTATTGATATGTCAGAGTACATGGAAAAGCACAGCGTATCCAGACTTGTAGGCTCGCCTCCCGGCTATGTAGGCTATGACGAGGGAGGGCAGCTTACTGAAAAAGTAAGAAGAAAGCCTTATTCTGTGGTTCTCTTTGACGAGATTGAAAAAGCTCACCCTGACGTGTTCAACATGCTGCTTCAGATTCTGGATGACGGAAGACTAACTGATTCCACCGGCAGGACGGTTGACTTCAGGAATACCGTAATCATTATGACATCCAATGTGGGAGCCCGTGATATTGTTGAATCAAAACGTCTGGGCTTTGGCTCCATGGAGGAGAACGCCGGCAGGGATTACGAGGAAATGAAGAAGAATGTCATGACAGAGCTTAAAAAAACCTTCCGTCCCGAGTTTCTCAACCGTGTGGACGAGATTATAGTATTCCACCCGCTTAGCCGTGAAGAGATTAAGAAAATTAGCGGGTTGATGCTCAATGAAACCGCCAGGAGAATGGAACAGAACAATATCAGGATAACATTCACAGAAGAGGCCAAGGAATTTCTTGTTGATAAAGGCTATGACAAGACCTATGGGGCCAGACCGCTTAAGCGAACCATTCAGGAGTATATAGAGGATAAACTTGCTGAGGCCATATTGGATGACAGAATCAAAGAAGGCGATAATGTAACTATTTCTTACGAGAATGATGAAATCACAATACAGACAAATTCCTGATATGTCACTCTGAGCGGAGCGGAGCCGAAGGGGTCTTATCAAATAAACATTTAAAGTGATGTGCCTGTAGAGTGAGTCAATACACTAGAAGTGAGAAGTGAGATGTTCCCTATATTCTAAATCTGGTATTTCTCACTTCCCACCTCTCATATCTCACATCACCTTACTGTCACCCTGAGCGAAGCGAAGCGGAGTCGAAGGGTCTTATGCGCCAACTTTAATGTTTTTTCACTGGCGCTCTGTATAACAAAAAGTGCTTAAAATCACTGAAGCCACGCTTTTCATACAATAATGGGACGGCGAGTGAAATAAAGAGAGAAAACGAGAAAAAAAGAGCAAGCAAACGAGCTAGAGAGATGTATTTTAAATTTAACAGATTTTCGTCTTGACAGAAAAACAGTTTCTGTATAAAATGAATAACGCTGCACTATGCGGCGTTATTTTATTGATTAAGACAGTTTATAGGGGTTATTCCCGTATAGCATATTAAGGAGGTTACCTAATGAAGACGTTTATGGCTAAGGCGCAGGAAGTCGATAGAAAATGGTATGTTATTGACGTTGAGGGTAAAGTTCTGGGTCGTGCGGCAAGTGAAGTTGCCAAAATACTTCGCGGCAAGAACAAGCCTATCTATACACCTCATACTGATACAGGCGATTTTGTTATTGTTGTTAACGCAGATAAGATTGTGTTAACAGGCAACAAACTTGATCAGAAGATGTATAGACGTCACACCGGTTGGATCGGGCATTTGAAGGAGATCAAATACAGACAATTCCTTGAGAAACAACCTGAGAAAGTATTTGAGCTTGCTGTAAAGAGAATGCTTCCTAAAAACAGCTTAGGTCGTGCCATGTTTAAGAAGCTGAAGGTATATGCAGGTCCGGAACACAATCATCAGGCACAGAAGCCCGAAGTTCTTGAGCTGAATATTTAGTGGAGGGGAGGATATAAAATGGCAAAGGTACAATATTACGGTACAGGTAGAAGAAAGAAATCAATTGCAAGGTGCAGATTAGTACCAGGAAACGGCGCTATAACAATAAATAACAGAACAATTGACGACTATTTCGGTCTGGAAACCCTAAAGGTTATCTGCAGACAACCTCTGGTTCTCACAGATACTATTGGAAAATTTGACGCTATTATCAATGTAAAAGGCGGCGGTTTTACAGGCCAGGCAGGTGCAATTCGTCACGGTATTGCAAGAGCACTGCTAAAAGCTGATGAATCATATAGAACTCCCCTTAAAAAGGCTGGCTTCTTAACCCGCGATCCAAGAATGAAGGAAAGAAAGAAGTATGGTTTAAAGGGAGCACGTCGTGCACCTCAGTTCTCAAAGAGATAATATTTTGTCAACATACACAAAAGTATGTTCAAAATTACAAAGTATGTTCACGAAAGATA
>JGI24710J26742_10002767_pt1 | contig 15268 bp, 12 predicted proteins | sample BioPla2DNA2_FD_26742 | JGI IMG/M metagenome (IMG submission 26742) | reverse complement strand
GGAAGAAANGGCGGCATGCCTCAGATGGTATTCGAATATATACTGAAGAAACAGGGGATTGACCCGTTTAAGGACCTTAATATTATTCAGAACATTGATTTCGGATTAACCTCACAGGCATTTGCCTCGGGACAGGGAGATTATACCATGGAATTCGAACCGGCTGCTACGGCTCTGGAGCTTGAGGGAGTAGGTAAGGTTGTTGCTTCCCTCGGTGTTGAAAGCGGTAAGGTACCGTATACCGCCTTCTCTGCAAAGAAAAGCTATATAGAGAAGAATAGTGATGTGATACAGAAATTCACCAATGCTATTCAAAGAGGAATGAACTATGTGCAGAGCCATAGTCCGGAGGAAATCGCAAAAGCTATATCCGGTCAATTTAAGGAAACCGATGAGAAGACACTTGTAATGCTTGTAACAAGATATTATGAACAGGACACATGGAAAGATAATCTCATATTTGAAGAGGCAAGTCTTACTTTGTTGCAGGATATACTAGAGGAAGCCGGAGAGCTTGAAAAACGAGTCCCTTACGAGGCAATTATTACGACTGAGTATGCTAAGGAAGCATTGAAAAAATAGTTATAAATTAGGAAACACCATTTAATTTTGATATGAATAAGATACCTCTTAAGTAGACAGGGTAAACACTCTATATCTACTTAGGAGGTACTTTTATATTCCGGAATTAAATACTCTTCCTATATGAAACATATGAAATAATAATGCCGCTAATTAGGATTATAATGAAAATGACCATACCTCGTTAAGAAGTATGGTCATCATTAATCACATATTTTAGATATTAGTACTATTCCTCTGTAGCAGCTTCTTCTGTTGTGTCTGTTATGATATCATCATCATCTTCATATTCCTCAAATTCATCGAAGTCATCATCGAAGTCCTCTAAATAATCAGGATTTAAATATCTGTACACAGCGTATGCTATAGTAGCTACGGCTGCAACGGCACCGATTATTGCGAGTATACAAACAACGGTATTTTTCTTTTTCTCGATAGGATTTTTCTTGTGCATGAGTTCTCCTATTTTAATTGCGCTTAAAAAGTCATCGAATTTATTGCTCATGTCAGCACATCCTTTCCTGTTAATCATATCCATAATATGAAGTTTATGTTATAAGTATAACATATTTATTGATTAAAAGCTATATATTATAATTACTTAACATTTAACTTTTTATTCAATAATAATTAATCTACACGAGTTAATCTGGCAAATGAAGCAATGAGCTTTTTAACTCCATACTCAGGGAATTCTACCGTAACCTCATAATCCCTGCCTCCCATGGTTATGTTAGTGACTGTACCTGTCCCGAATATGATATGCCTTACATTATCACCGATACCATAATCCAAGGTACCCATATTGCCTCCTGGGAAATTTTTCGGCTCTGAAGTAACATATGGCTTATGATTCATCTGAGATTCACGGTAGACGCTGGGAGCAGCATTTCCTTCAGGCATGTTTGTCTTCAGAAGATGGCTTGGTATCTCATTAATGAAGCGGGATGGCTTATTGTATAACGTCTCACCGCGAAGCATACGGTGCCTGGCACCGGTCAGAGACAGTCTCTTCATGGCTCTGGTTATTCCCACATAGCATAACCGCCTTTCCTCCTCGATTTCCTCCTGTGGATTATCAGCATAAATGGACATGTAGCTTGGGAAAATACCTTCCTCCATACCGCATATATAGACATAGGGGAATTCCAAGCCTTTGGCGCTGTGGAGTGTCATAAGCACTATATTGTCTGTTTCCTCATCATAGTTGTCGATATCGGATACCAGAGCAACCTCTTCTAAAAAGCCACTCAATGTAGGCTCTTCCTCGGCTCCCTCAAAATATGTAACCAGCTTATTAATAAGCTCGTCAATATTTGCTATACGGTCATTTGCTTCATCTGTGCCCTCGGCCTCAAGGTCCTTAAGGTATCCGGTAGCCTCCAGGACATCATCGATAATCCGGGTTAAATCATAGTTCTCCTGATATAGCCTTGACCGTAGTCCTTCTATCATACTGACGAAGGGCATTATTCTATTAGCCGTACGCTCCAAGCCCGGAATCTGCTCGGCTCGGACAAGAGCGTCATAAAAGCTCATATCGTTAAGAATGGCATAGTCGTTAACCCTATCTATGGTAGTAAGACCTATTCCACGTCTGGGGACATTGATTATTCTCTTTACCGCTATATTGTCAAGGCCGTTATCTATGGTTTTAAGATAGGCAAGAATATCCTTAATTTCCTTACGGGCATAGAAATTCACACTTCCGATTATTTTATAAGGTATATTTCTAAGGATAAGTTTTTCTTCAAATATTCGGGATTGAGCATTGGTTCTATACAGTATGGCAAAATCATTGTAGCTTGCATCGCTGTTCTCGACAGTGCGTTTGATTTCACTTGTAATTCGGTCTGCTTCTTCTAAATCAGATTCGAATAGCGTATATTTTACCAGTTCTCCATCATCATTGTCGGTCCAGAGTGATTTATACTTACGGCCTTGATTATTGGCAATAACCCCATTGGCCACGGCTAAAATGTTTTTGGTAGAACGATAGTTTTGCTCAAGCTTTATAACACAGGTATTTGGGAATGCCTTTTCAAAGCTGAGAATATTTTGTATGTTGGCACCACGGAATTTGTATATGCTCTGATCGTCATCGCCTACAACGCAAAGATTATATTCCCTCTCACCATATTCGTCGACTCCGGAGGCGAGAAGATGAATCAGACGAAACTGTGCGGTATTGGTATCCTGATATTCATCCACCATTATATAGCGGAATCTGTTCTGATAATAAGTAAGAGCTTCTTTATCATTCATAAAGAGCTCGACCGTCTTCACAATTAAATCATCAAAATCCAAGGCATTGCTCGACTTAAGACGCTTCTGGTATTCCTTATAGGCTTCTGCCAGTTTTTTTAGCTTGTAATCATTGCCCACGGATTTCTCAAATTCCTCGGGTGTTGTCAGTTCATCCTTAGCTTTTGATATTGCACCTAAAATACTTTTCTCGGGTATTCTTTTGGTATCAATTTCAAGATATTTGCATACCTCCCGCATTAAGGTCTTGGAATCATCGGTATCATATATGGTGAAGCTACGCTCGTAGCCAATCCTATCAATGAAGCGTCTAAGAATACGGACGCAGGTAGAATGAAAGGTGCTGACCCATATAGAATCTGAACCGTAGCCAACAATGTTCTCCACCCTTTCTTTCATTTCTCTGGCTGCCTTATTGGTAAATGTGACAGCAAGAATATTCCAAGGGTTAACATTCCTATACTCTATTAAGTATGCAATGCGATGTGTCAGCACTCTGGTCTTGCCTGAACCGGCACCTGCCAATATCAGGAGAGGACCCTTATCATGTAAAACTGCCCGTTTTTGCTCGGGATTAAGTGAATCATATATACTCATGTTTTAACCTGCCTGTCTAAAATATTTTAAAAAAAGCATAGGATAAGTATAGCATGGTGATGGGTCATATTCAAGCTGACATCATTATTTTTTCACTTTGACATCATTATTTTCACTTTGACATCTAGTATCGGTTACTATATAATTAAGTAGAGGTGAGTAAATTGGATATATCGAAAGAGGAGTATATCTCCAGCCTAATAAATGATTTAAAAAATGTAAAATATATAATGCCGGATGATATACCGAATATCGATTTATATATGGATCAGGTGACAACCTTTATGGATAAGCACCTGAAATCATCCAAGAGGTATAGTGAGGATAAGCTTCTTACTAAGACCATGATTAATAATTACACTAAGAACGAATTACTTCCTCCTCCTGACAGGAAAAAATATACTAAGGAGCATATGTTCCTTCTTATATTTATTTATTATTTTAAGAATATTTTATCCATCAGTGATATTCAAAGCATATTTAATCCTTTAACAGAGAGGTTCTATGGCGGAAAGACGGATATTGGTCTTGAAGAAATCTATAGTGAAATTTTCAAGATTGAGAAAGAACAGACAGATGCTCTTACCAAGGATATGATTCGGAAGATGACAAAGGCCAAGGAATCCTTTGAATTTGTGAAGAAGAAGGATGAGCGGGATTTTCTTTCTATGTTCGCCTTCATATGTATACTGTGCTTTGATGTATATATGAGAAAGCATGTAATTGAGCAGATTATTGATCATTCCCTAAAGCCTGATATGGAAGCACGGGCTAAGGAAAGATCTGACGCCGGTAAAGAAAGCAGTAAGAATAACGATAAAAAGACGGACAATAATAAAGGTACAGGTAACGGTAAAAACGAAAAGAAGTAATATAGAATAAGTTTAATAGCAAAATATTAGCCCATATCAGAAATTGATATGGGCTTTATAGATATGTTAATTATTTGAATTGAAGCTCTTCATGCGTGCAAATACCATATCATAACCATCATTACCGTAATTCAAGGAACGATTAACACGGCTGATGGTAGCTGTTGAAGCCCCGGTTTTCTCGGCAATTTCAAGATAAGTTTTTTGCTTACGAAGCATTCTTGCAACCTCAAATCTTTGTGATAAGGATAGCAGTTCATTAACAGTACAAATATCTTCAAAGAATTTATAGCATTCTTCAGAATCCCTGAGGTTAAGAATGGCTTCAAATAAATGGTCAACAGCCGGTGTTCTGATGTTCTTACTCATCGTTTGGACTCCTTCCTTTCATCCAATAGTATTTTTCACACAATACAATTTTACCATTATACAGTACTAAAGTAAAGTGTTATTTTAGAGCTCGGCTTCTTTATTCATGATATTGTGCTTTGCGGTAAAATGTAATAGCATCAAAAAAATGATGATAGTTAATTATATAAAATAAGAAATTACGTTAATAATATAAAATAATTATATGAAATATAACAGTAATAATTCCCCTTATTTATAGCAGTTATAGTTGTATTGACATTCTTTTATTTTCGGATTAATATATACTAATGGACATAATAAGTTATTGTATATTAAAATTAGATTAAGCATATATGTAGCAAATAATTTGGAGGCATTATGAGAAACAATGCGAAAAGAAGGAGAAGGAGAAGGACAAAGCGTATATTACAGATAATTGTTATGCTTTTTAGCCTGTTTATGCTGATAGTGGTAGCCGGATTAGCATACCTGGATATGAGGCCAATGGTTGTTAGTGCCGTAGTTATAGAGGCAGGTACTCCCGATATTGATGTAAATGAGTTTCTGCTGGAGAAGGACAAAAGCGGAAGCTTCGTCACTGATATTAACAGCATAGACCTAAATACTCCGGGCTTATACGAGGTTCAGATAAGGGTGAACAAAAAAGTCCATACCTCAAAACTGGAGATAGTGGACACTATTCCTCCGGTTGCTGTTCCTGTGGAGGTCATGGCATTAAGGAATGAACAGGTTAAGCCATTCACCTTTATTGATAATCTGGTAGACGCCACCGATGTAAGAGTATCCTTTGTGACGGAACCGGATACATCCACTCCGGGTGAAAAAGAAGTAAAGATTGCGCTGGAGGATTTAGGCCACAACATTACAATTATTACCTCTAAGCTAACTGTGCTTGGTGTACAAAGCAGTGTTCAGGTTGAGGCAGGCACTGCGCTGGATGTCAAACCTGAGGATTTTGTGGATAATGATAATATAGAAATATTTTTTATATCGGATTTAAGCGATTTGGATACAAGTAAGCCCACCGTTCATACCATACAGATTGAGGTGGACGGAAGGGTTCTAAGCTCCAATATAGAGGTTGTGGATACAACACCACCAACCGCAACTCCCGTTAATAAGGAAGCATGGAAGGGAGAGCCTTTGTCACCTGTTGAATTCGTAAAGGATATTCATGATATCTCAGGTATAAAGGTCGATTTTGGTGTGCAGCCGGATTTTGATACATTGGGTACACAGGAGATACCTATCATAGTCGAGGATTCTTATGGTAATAAGACAGAGGTCATATCTACTCTGACGGTGAAGGAGGATACAGAGCCTCCGGTGTTCTATGGCGTTAAGGATCTTACCGTACTTGAGGGTAATGCCGTATCCTATAAAAGAGGCGTAAGTGTCACGGATAATAAGGATAAGGATATTACATTCCAGGTAGATTCAAGTAAAGTAAATATTAATAAGGTAGGTACCTATAAGGTCTATTATACGGCACAGGATTCAGCAGGAAATAAAACATCCAAAACTGCTACTGTTACTGTAGAGCCATTTGTTGTTACCGATGAAATGCTTTTTGATAAGGTGGATGCCATACTAGCCGATATAACCACTGAAGGCATGACTAAGAGAGAAGTGGCATGGGAGATTTATCAGTGGGTTAAGGCACATGTAGGCTATGTAGGTACATCAGATAAGAGTGATTGGAAGAAGGAGGCCTATAGGGGAATCATTAACGGTCTCGGTGATTGCTTTACCTATTATGCGGTTGCTGAAGCATTCCTCACCCGTGCAGGAATTGACAATATGAGAGTAACAAGGGTAGGAGGAAAAACTCAGCATTTCTGGAATCTGATAAATTGCGGAGACGGTTGGTATCATTTTGATACCTGTCCCAATAAGGATAAACTGCCNACATTCATGCTTACCGATGCAGAGGTTGAGNCTTATACAAAGAAGAGAGGAAATAATTATTATACCTTTGACAAGTCCTTATATCCCGCAACACCTGAGAATTAAAAATACTTTAATGATGCACCGAAGGGAGAAACATGGCTAAGAAATTAGGGGTAATTGGAGGTTTAGGGCCGGTTGCAACTGCATATTTTTATGAGCTTGTCAGCCGAATGACGGAAGCTGAAAATGACCAGGAGCATTTAGACATTAATATAATCAGTAAGCCCTCNATACCGGACAGAACAGATTATATTCTGGGTAGAAGTGCAAAGAGCCCTCTGCCGTATCTGATTGAAATAGGTAAGGTCTTAGAAGAACTGGGTTCTGATTATATAGCTATGCCCTGTATTACAGCACATTATTTTTATAATGAACTGACAGACAGTCTAAATATACCGATAATCAATATTATCAGTGAGACGGCGAAGTATCTTAAGAGACATAATATTAGTTATGCCGGTATTATGGCTACCGAGGGCACAATACAAAGCCTTTTATTTCAACATGAGCTTGAAAAAGAAGGAATAAATCCAATCATTCCGTCAGAGCATAGTCAGTCTCTGGTCACAAGCCTGATATATGATAATGTAAAGGCGGGTAAGCCTGTAGATATGAACAGGTTTGCAGTTATTAAGGATGAATTGATAAGAAAGGGTTCGGATATCATCATATTAGGATGTACTGAGCTGTCCATGATAAATCGTGATGAGAATATCGGACAGGGATTTGTTGATGCACTGGAGATACTGGCCATGTGCAGCGTAATCAGATGCGGTGCAAGGCTAAAGCAAGAATATACATAAGTAGGAAGGCATATAGAGAATGCAAAATAATGTTTTGGAGTATTTAGAGAATATAGTTGGTAGGGTGCCCGACAAGACAGCATATGCTGATGAGAGAGAGGGTGCCAGCTTTAGTGAGGTCTACGATAAATCAAGGTCAATAGGAACATTCCTACAGCAAAAGGGCCATTATAAGGAGCCCATTGTTGTATTTATGGGAAAGCACCCGAGTGCGATAATTACATTCTACGGAGTAATATATTCCGGATGCTTTTATGTTCCTATAGATGAGGAAATGCCAAGGCATAGGATTGAGCTTATATTTAAAAGTCTTAATCCCAAGGCTGTAATATGTGATAACGAGACCATTAATACAATAAATGAATTTGACTATAAAGGAAAGGTATATCTGTATGATGAAGCCATAAAGACTGTATGTGACGATCATGCATTGTCGCTTATCAGAGACAGACAGATAGATACTGATCCCATATATATAGTATTTACATCGGGCTCTACAGGAATACCAAAGGGTGTTGTGGCCTGCCATCGCTCTGTTATAGATTATATTGAGAATATGTCAGAGGTGCTAAGAATAAGTGAGGATACGGTGTTCGGCAATCAGACTCCGCTATATGTGGATGCATGCCTTAAGGAGCTTTATCCCACATTAAAATACGGTGCTACGACCTATATTATACCTAAGAGTCTGTTCATGTTTCCGCTTAAACTGGTGGAGTTCTTGAATGAGAAGAAGATTAATACCATTTGCTGGGTTGTATCCGCTCTTACAATGATTTCTGCTTTCGGAACCTTTGAAAAAACGGTTCCTGAGTATCTTCACACCATAGCTTTCGGTAGTGAGGTATTTCCGATAAAGCAGTTCAATCTGTGGAGAAAATACCTTCCCAATGCAAGATTTATTAATCTGTACGGACCGACCGAATGTACAGGAATGTCCTGTTATTATGAGGTGGATCGGGATTTTGAGCTGGATGAGGCGATTCCTATAGGAAGACCCTTTAGAAATACGGATATAATACTGCTTAATGAGGATAATAAGCAGGCTAAGCAGGGTGAGACCGGTGAGATCTGTATTCGCGGAACATCGCTGACTCTGGGCTATTATAGGAATCCGGAAAAGACGAATGAAGTATTCGTGCAAAATCCCTTAAATGATTCCTATCCCGAGCTTATATACAGAACCGGAGATTTGGGCAGATATAATGAGAGGGGCGAGCTGATATTCGTATCCAGAAAGGATAATCAGATTAAGCATATGGGTCATCGCATAGAGTTGGGAGAGATTGAGGTGGTGGCAAATATGCATCCCATGATAAAGACTGCCTGCTGTGTCTTCGACGACATTAAAAAGAAAATAATACTCTATTATGTCGGTGATATTGCAAAAGCTGAGGTTGCAGCATTCCTGAAGCAAAAGCTACCGAGATATATGGTTCCAAACATGATAGAGAATCTGGACAGTATGCCGCTAACAGCAAATGGGAAAATTAACCGTGTGTTGTTGAAGGAAATGTATGAAGGTAAATTATAAAAAAGAGGAGAAGTAATATGGAACAAGTGCTTGAGATTTTACAGGGATTACATCCTGAAATTGACTTTGAAACCTGCAATACCCTTATTGATGATAAAATTATTGATTCCTTCGATATTGTAACACTCATATCGGATCTAAGTGAGGAATTTGACGTTACTATTCCTGTAGAGGAAATCATACCAGAGAATTTTAACTCCGCCAAGGCTATATATGCCTTAATCGAAAGACTGTTGGAGGATGAATAATAGGGGGCTTTATGCTTTTTACAACATATGAGTTTATCTTATTTGTATTAGTATTGTTTGTACTGTTTTATATAATACCGAAGAGATTCCAATGGATGCTTCTTCTGTTAGCAAGCTATGTCTTTTATAGCTTTGCAGGATTAGGGTATCTGGCATATATTCTCGCCACTACCCTTACTACTTATTTCGCAAGCCAAAGAATAGGACTACTTCGAGATAACCAGGAAGAGTATCTTAAGGTAAATAAGGAAGCGTTATCCAGGGAGGAAAGAAAGGCCTATAAAGCACGGATAAAGAAAAGGCAGAAAATGTGGCTTGTGCTTTGTATGGTTTTTAATTTTGGCATTCTTGCAGTGCTAAAGTACTCCGATTTTGTTATACTTAATATTAAATCGGTATTCGATTTGCTCAAGATTGAGAATAATATGCCGCTATTTGGCTTTGTACTTCCTCTTGGAATATCCTTTTATACATTTCAGACGATGAGCTATATTATAGATGTATATAGGGACAAGAACCCATATGAGAAAAACGTCTTTAAACTGGCATTATTCATTTCCTTCTTCCCTCAATTGATTCAGGGACCTATAAATAGATTTGATGATTTGAAGGAAACCTTATTTGGTGAGAAGTCCTTTGATTCCAAGGCGATATCATTCGGGCTTCAGAGAATACTTTGGGGATTTTTTAAGAAGTTGGTGGTTGCAGACAGATTATTGGTGGCTGTAAATACCATAATCAGAAATCCTGAGGGTTATCAGGGAGTATATGTTCTTGTTGGGATGTTCTTCTATGCAATACAGCTTTATGCGGATTTTACCGGAGGAATCGATATAGCTATAGGTGTTGCAGAGCTATTTGGTGTTCGCCTGAGAGAGAACTTTGAGCGACCGTATTTTTCAAAATCGATTACGGAATACTGGAGAAGATGGCATATTACTCTTGGTGCCTGGTTTAGAGAGTATATGTTCTTTCCTATATCAGTCAGTAAGTCCATGCTTAATTTATCAAAGAAATGCAGGAANCTGTTTGGTGATGCCATAGGAAAAAGAATTCCTGTATATATAGCATCGATTGTTGTATGGTTTACAACCGGTGTATGGCATGGAGCGGCTTGGAATTTCATTGTGTGGGGACTGTTAAACTGCTTGGTTATACTGGTATCTCAGGAATGTATACCACTATACAACCGTTTCCATAATCGCTTCAATGTGCAGAATACCTTCTGGTATAGGCTTTTCCAGGTGGCCAGAACTTTCTGGCTCATGAGCTTTTTGCGTACCCTGGACTGCTACAGAAATGTAAGTACTACATTCAGAATGTATGGAACAGTATTTACTAAGTGGAATTGGAATGAGCTGTTTAATGGGGGANTATTAGGGCTTGGCCTTAATATATCGGACTATATCGTATTGATTTTGGCGGTATTTATTATATTATATGTAAGTCTGAAATCCAGATCATTTAGCTTTAGGGAGCAGTTGGCAACAAAGCCGTTAACGGTCAGGTACCTGTCATATTTTATTCTGATTATTTCTATACTGATATTCGGAGCTTACGGCGTTGGTTATGACTCCAGTCAATTTATTTATAGCCAGTTTTAGATAGAAAGGCTGAAAACATATGAAGAAGAAAAAGATTATTATTAATATAGTGGCATTTGTATTGCTAATTCTCGTTATATTCTTTCTGCAGGAATTATTTATGCCTAAATATATGTCAGAAATCCCCGAGGGTAATCTTGTGGAAGAATATTATAGGGAAGAAAAAAAGCATGATGTAATCTTCGTGGGAGACTGTGAGGTGTTCTCAAATGTATCCCCTGTTACCTTATGGGAGAAATTCGGNATTACAAGCTATATAAGGGGCAGTGCTCAGCAGCTCATCTGGCAATCCTATTATCTGCTGGAGGAAACGCTCGAATATGAAAAGCCGAAGGTAGTGGTCTTTAATGTGCTATCCATGAAATACAACGAGCCACAGAAGGAAGCGTATAATAGGCTCACCCTAGACGGCATGAAGCTGTCCAAGCATAAGATTGGTGCGATTAAGGCTTCTATGATGGACAATGAGGACCTGATTACCTATATATTCCCCATTCTGAGGTATCATTCGAGATGGAATGATATAAGCTCAGAGGATTTTAAGTATTTATTTGGCAAGGATAGGATATCTCATAACGGATATCTTATGAGAGTCGATNTAAAGCCTGTCGGATATATTCCTAAGGGAAGGATATTGGCAGATTACAGCTTCGGAGACAACAGCTACTATTACCTGGAGAAAATGACAAAGCTTTGTAAGGATAATGNTATCGAGCTTATCCTTATAAAATCACCCAGTGTATATCCTTACTGGTATCCTCAATGGGACAGTCAGATGGTTGAATTTGCTGAGGAGAATGACCTGACATATATCAATTTTCTTGATATTGCCGAAGATAAGATAGGAATCGAATACGATAAGGATACTTTTGACGGAGGCCTTCATCTTAATCTTTCAGGGGCAGAGAAGTTCACGGAGTACTTCGGGGAGATATTAAGCAATGAATTTAATCTTCCGGATCACAGGAGCGACGAAGAATATAGCCGTATTTGGCAGGAAAAGGTGGATTTCTATTATGCCATGAAGGAGGACCAGGAGAGAGAGCTTAAGGAGTATGGATATTTAAAAAGCTATGGAGCTGTGGCCCAGACCATCGGAGGCGGTCAGGACGATGATTAATTGACAAATCAGATTATTTGGAATAAAATATTCACGTATTACTAATCTGTGTTGAATATAATGATTAATAGGAGATGGCAAATGAGGAAAATATTTCTTTTTATATTAATTGCATTATTACTTACAGGCTGTGGGACAAAGGAAGAGCCTTCAGACACAAAGGAGCCTACTGACATTCCCAAACAAGAAAATACTGAGAAAGAGAATAAACAGGATGACTTGATTAAGGAGCCTTCCGGATATTCATTCGAGTATAACAATGTCAGTATTTATATGAATACGGATGTTGCACCGGTTATAGAAGCTTTAGGAGAGGCCATGCATTATTTTGAAGCTGAAAGCTGTGCATTTAAAGGGTTGGATAAGTTCTATACCTATCCGGGATTCGAGATAACCACATATCCATTGGATGGACATGATTATATCTCTGCAGTTACCCTTATGGATGATAGTGTAGAAACTCCTGAGGGCATATATCTTGGCTCAACTGTGGATGACATGATAGCGGCTTACGGGGATAATTNTGAAGAAGCCTCAGGGGCATATACCTATACGAAGGACGATTCCAGACTGCAATTCATTACCATGAATGATGAGATCATATCGATAGTATATCTGGCGAATGTTGAAGGTTTAGAATAAAAGGTAATATTATATAATTAAGGGGCTGTTTTTAGCAGCCCCTTCTTCTAAGCGTGTATTAATCATATGATTCTACATCTACATTTCCATCTTCTACAATCATTTTTCTAACTAGGGTATAACCCTTAGCCATATCATCAGGAGTCGTCATGCCTTTTCCAATAATGGAATTGTAGCTAAAGTTAACATTGGGTTCAAATTTTGCTCTGATTACTTCCAATCTGTCTTTGTTAAAGACCATAAAGACGGCATCTCCCTTATCCTCTATTCTTTCATCATATACTTCATTCTTATGCAATGTCTGTGCAATGTAGGTGCCGTCTGAGAGACGAACCACTTCTGAAACTGCCCTGGCAACTTTTTCACCATTACGTTCAGTATAAGTCTCAAATACAAGGGTATTAGATGAGGTATCAAGTGTACCCTTAGTAACCTCAATATCACCTTTTTTACTGGTATAGCTGAAGCCGTCGTCTTCTCTTACATATTCCTTACCAAAGTTGACAATATTACCACTAACTTCCTTATACTCCCCTTCGTCCATACCAAATATTAATAANCTGTCATATAAAGACATGCTTAGAAAATGCAGACTAGGAGACATATAGTCTAATGCCGCATCAAACATAAGGAAATTCTCAGGCTCCCAGTTATTAATAGGGCCTTCAAATCTACCTATTGCATCACTGTATGCGGTAAAGAAATTAGTCAGTTCCATATCCTCGACTGGTTCATAAACATTATTATAATCATAATCGTCATCCGAATAATCGTAGTCGTCATCCGAATAATCATAATCATCAGAGTAATCATAATCATCGTCTGAATAGTCGTAATCATCGTCCGAGTAATCATAATCATCGTCCGAATAATCATAATCATCGAATGAATCGGCGATATTATTTAGAGCTTTCGAACTATCCTCGGCAAATTTCCCCAGGGCTTCTGACAGTTTTTCAAGCTCTCTTACTTCCTTTGGCTTACCACAGGATGAAAGAGATAGAGCTAAAGATATAACTAACATAACAGATATAATTTTTCTCATAAAACTTAACCTCCTTCAGATNTTTTAACTTAGACAAGTAATTAGTGTTTGCCTCCCTAATATGTATATGCATATTGATGTCAATGTTATATTATAATGTATAAATAAGGATAAATATAGGTCAAATATGGTTATTTTTAGTACAAATAATATCATTTTTATATAAACAGACCTATATTAGCAATAAATTCAATTATATATTCGAGAGAATATGATATAATTAACATATAATCGAAAGGAAAGGACAAGCTAAAACGACGCTAATCGTAAATGATTGAAATGAAATATATGAAAAAAGGAAAGATTTATGAGGGTAAAGTGCTTAGGGTAGAGTTTCCTAACAAAGGAATAGTAATGGTGGATGATGAAAAGGCCGTTGTAAAGAATTCGATACCCGGACAGAAGATATGCTTTGCTGTAAATAAAATAAGAAAAGGAAAAGCAGAAGGAAGATTAATTGAGGTTCTTGAGAAATCTCCTCTTGAAACCAGGGATAAGGCATGCAGGGTATTTGGTGAATGTGGAGGATGTAATTATCATACCCTTTCATATGAGCAGCAGTTGGAGTTAAAAAGGGAACAGGTTAAGGGCCTCATAGACAGGGTATGTGAGGACTATATCTTTGAAGGAATCATTGGAAGCCCCATAGAATGGAGGTATCGCAATAAGATGGAGTTCGCCTTTGGCGATGAATATAAGGATGGACCGTTGTCTCTTGGACTGCACAAAAGAGGCTCCTTCCATGATATCCTGACAACAGATGACTGTGCAATCGTAGATATAGATTATAATATTATCCTTTCCTGTGTGCTGGATTATTTCAGCGGTAAGGGAGTGGATTATTATCATAAGCTTACACATAAGGGATATCTACGCCATCTGGTAATCAGAAAGGCAGTAAGGACCGGTGAAATACTGATTAACCTGGTGACGACATCAGAGTATTACAATAGAGATAAATCCCATGAGAGCGAATTGTTGAATGGCCTGACGAGCCTTCTTATTGAGCTCAAAATACAGGGAAGCATAGTGGGAATACTTCACTCCTATAATGACAGTAAGGCGGATGTGGTTCAAAGTGGCAGAATCGAGCTTCTGTATGGCAGAGATCATATCTATGAAGAACTTCTGGGATTGAGGTTTAAGATATCCGCATATTCATTCTTTCAGACAAATTCCCTGGGGGCAGAGGTATTATATACAAAGGCTCGGGAATATGTTGGGGATACAAAGGACATGAATGTCTTTGACCTATACAGCGGAACCGGAACCATAGCACAGCTTCTGGCTCCCGTGGCAGGAAAAGTAACAGGGGTAGAGCTTGTTGAGGAGGCGGTGGATGCCGCCAGAGAGAATGCCTCCCTTAACAATATTACTAACTGTGAATTCGTAGTAGGGGATGTTCTAAAGGTACTGGACGAGCTGCAAGATAAGCCGGATATAATTATATTAGACCCACCACGAGACGGAGTTCACCCTAAGGCTCTTAATAAAATCATAGACTATGGCGTAGACAGAATCGTCTATATCTCCTGTAAACCAACCTCGCTTATGAGAGACCTGGAAATCCTACAGGAAAGAGGATATAAAGTGGAGAAGGCATGTGCGGTAGACATGTTTCCTCAGACGGTGCA
>JGI24710J26742_10002766_pt1 | contig 15268 bp, 10 predicted proteins | sample BioPla2DNA2_FD_26742 | JGI IMG/M metagenome (IMG submission 26742) | reverse complement strand
TATATATTGGACAATTGGACAAATACAAAGATATGGATACTATCTTTTTTTTTAACTTATTGAGGATTAGGGAATTTTTTACCCCCCGTCCGACAACATTTTTTATAAAGCCTTCGGCGGGGGGATATAAACCTGATTATCAAAATTTTAACCCCCCTTCCCCCCTTATTGTTCGGGAAAAACGAACCTTATCAATATTATATTTATATAGGGTTCTTTGGGCTATTAAAACCACTTTTATAGTTCCTGTTAAGGTTAACCCAATCCGTTGAAATAACCCATTAAAACCCCATAAAAGGGAAAATAACAATATTTTTTAATAATTTATATATTATTTGTATATAGCGAATTTTCAAAACATTGTAAAACCCTATAACAGAATAATATAACAAAAAGATAAACGAAATATTGTGTTTTAAGAAGCGGCAATCTTGATGGAGCGGGCTCCGGTTCCCTGAAATTGGGTTATTCCTTAAGCCTAAGATACATTACCGGCATAGAGAACCATAACAAAATGAGTATTGAAACCGGTGTTGACTTTTTAACCGGAAAATTGGAAATTACGCCCGCTTTCACCGGAGGTCCCATTAGCGGTGTTTACGTGGTGGAAGAACTTAACCTGACTTCGATCCCGATTTTTATAAATCATTATTTTGGAGACCTTTTATTCTTAAACGAAGGGATTATGCTGGATTTTCAAAATGCGGGCGCGGAAAATTATACAGGTATTGGGGTAGGAATTGGATTTGGAGTTGGGGTAAGACATAAGCACAATAACTTTACCTTTTACCTGAATCCTGTTTGTAGAAAACATCTGTTCTTAAGCGAAAAATATGGACTTGCGGAATGGGGGGTAAAATTTGGTATTGGATACCTGTTATAACCTGCGCTCATACCTTTCCCCGCCATTATTGACCATAACGGGTAGAGATCATATTTTTATCCGATATGCGCCGATATACCACAATCCGGGCGGAAAGGTCAAAAAAAACAACTTTTGGGTATGGGTAATCCGGCTCTAATATGTATCTTCGCGATGTTAATTTTGGTGGAAAGATTTGAGCTGATTGCAACCACATGAAAAAAATGCTAAAACTGTAGTGTTTCGTTTTTCTTTACAATCAACCCCATCTTCTCATCTACTTGTTTAATTTATTAAATAGTATTTGTCATGGGTTATTTATTTACTTCAGAGTCGGTTTCGGAGGGACATCCGGATAAGGTAGCCGACCAGATTTCTGATGCTTTACTGGATGAGTTCCTGCGCTGGGATCCCGAATCAAAGGTGGCTTGCGAGACTTTCGTGACAACCGGCCTGGCTATCTGCGGAGGAGAGGTCAAAACATCGGGTTACGTGGATGTCCAGGAGACCGCCAGAAACGTTATCCGTAAAATTGGCTACAACAAGGGCGAGTACAGGTTTGATGGCGACTCCTGTGGAGTGATGTCGACTATCCACGAACAGTCACCGGATATCCGCCAGGGTGTTGTCCGCGAAAAACCTGAGGATCAGGGCGCGGGCGACCAGGGAATGATGTTCGGGTACGCCTGCAGGGAGATGGACAATTATATGCCGTTGACTATAGAACTGTCGCACCGTCTGCTCAGGGAACTGGCGGAGATACGCAGGGAAGGAAAGGTGATGACCTATCTGCGTCCCGATTCAAAGTCGCAGGTGACCCTGGAATACGACGACAACAACAACCCCATCCGAATCGACACCATTGTTGTCAGCACCCAGCATGACGAGTTCGTGATGCCGGCAAACGACGGCAAGAAGGCCGGGGAGGCCGCCGAAAAAGAGATGCAGGAAAAGATCAAGACCGACATACAAAAATACCTGCTCCCAAGGGTGATAGAGCAGTTGCCGAAAAGGGTCCAAAAATTGTTCGACGAAGATACCCGACTGCTGGTCAACCCCACCGGAAAATTTGTTATCGGCGGACCTCACGGAGATACCGGACTTACCGGCAGAAAGATTATAGTCGATACCTACGGCGGACACGGTGCTCACGGCGGTGGAGCGTTCTCGGGGAAAGACTCTTCCAAGGTTGACCGTTCAGCGGCTTATGCTGCCCGACATGTGGCAAAAAATCTTGTAGCCGCCGGTGTGGCCGACCAGCTCCTTGTCCAGGTGGCTTACGCTATTGGCGTCGCGGAGCCTGTTGGCTTCTACATAAACACATACGGTACTGCCAAAGTGAAGGATGACAGCGGAAAGGTGTTGCGCGACAGTGTCATTGCCAAAAAGACAAAGGAATTGTTCGATATGCGCCCATATTCCATTATCAAGAGATTCGGCCTCAAAAACCCGATATTCCTCCAAACAGCCTCTTACGGCCATTTCGGAAGAGACCCGGAAAAGAAAGAGGTTGAGGTGTATTACGAGGTTCCGGGAGCCAAACCCCTGCGTAAAAGCAAAAACGGAGGATATGTTTACAGCAAAGAGGTGGAGTTCTTCGCATGGGAAAAACTGGATTACGTGGATAAGATAAAATCGGTTTTCGGGATAAAATAAAAGTAAACGTGTTGTGCTGTTAAGCGTAGATTCAACTTACCAATGCAACTTTTCCCTCTATCAAGAAACTTTTTTATAAACGAATTGGTCGCGAATTATTCATTAACTGAAATTTTAGAGGTAATATTCATTAATTCATTTCTATACCAATTGTGGTTTTTTCGGCAGCGTTGTTTGGTAACTGAGCTTAGAGTTGCCGAGCATTGCCGAATTGCCAAAATACTCCACTGTTTTTGGGTTTAATTCCTTCACAATGTTTTTAAAATGGCCAATACCCCACAAAAAACAAATTTTACACTTCAAGAAGCTTTGATACAACTTGGCTATGATTGGCAGGAGAAAGATTTTTTTTTCTGCCACGGCGCGTTTCCGATAATTGAAAACTCAACGGCCGATATGCAAAACTATTTGGGTATTATGCTTTGCACTGATGGAGATATTGACGTCAGTATCAATGAAATAGATTACAATGTGAAAGCCTCTACCTTGCTTATTACTCACCCTTCTTCCATTGTGCATATTGTCCGTTCAAGAAGCCAATATAACGGTATTTTGATATTCGTGGCACGTGATTTCCTGTCAAAACATATCATTAACGCTCAACTTGTGGATCCTTTTCGACAAGTTTCCAAAAATCATTATACACTCGCTGAACTTACAAGAGAAGAGCAGAAAAATTTTATCGATATTTATAAATTGATTTACAGAAAAAGAGAGGCCAAAGGTTCTGATTTACAACTCGAAGCATTGCATAATTTGTTATTGGCCGCTATTTGTGAGGTAGCCGAAATCTTTCTCAAAAGCAATAAAGTCGAAATTCGTTCAACAAGGAATGAAGAGATTACGGATGCTTTTCTAAATTTACTTGTCCAACCCATAAAAATAAGCAATAAAACTGCCTACTTNGCNGATCANTTGAATGTCTCGCCCAAACATCTGATTCATGCGGTTAAAACGACTACAGGAAAGTCACCGGGTGTTTTTATCAATGAGAAAATTACCGACAGTGCCAAATTGTTGTTAAGGGATTATAGCCTTAACATCAGTCAAGTTTCAGAAAAGCTTGGTTTCTCCGAAGTATCATCCTTTAGCAGTTTTTTCAAAAAGCAAACCAACTTATCACCTTCCCTATTTAGAGAACAGCGTTAATAGTGAATTTCAAGCAAGTTTATGCGAATTTCAAGATAGGAGGTTCTTGTTTGTATTAGGTAATTTGTATCGATTTTTATCACTCAAAAAATCATTATATGATACAGAATGCTTTTCAAAAAAGGACAGCAGAAGTATTGAATCTCTTCAATGTTGATCCCAAAGAGGGATTAACAACTGACGAGGTAATTCGTCGTCAGCAAAAATACGGACTTAATGAGCTGAAAAGTAAAAAGAAAAAATCATTTGTCGTGATGTTCTTTGAAGAATTTAAGAGCGCTATGATTATCATTTTACTTATTGCTGCGGTTATTTCCGGTATTACAAGTGTTATTCAAGGTGAAGGATTACTTGAGACTTGGGTTATTTTAGCAATCTTGATAGTAAATGCTTTAATTGGTGCTATTCAGCAAAAAAAAGCAGAATCGTCTCTTGAAGCTTTGCGAAACATGAGTTCACCGTTAGCCAAAGTTGTTCGTAATGGTGGTGTGACTGAAGTAAACAGCAAAGAACTTGTACCCGGCGATATTTTAATTCTTGAAACAGGAGACATTGTTCCAGCAGATATTAGAATAATCAATGCGGTAAATTTAAAAATTCAAGAAGCCTCGATGACTGGTGAGTCGGTTCCGGTAGAAAAACAGACGGAAGCCCTTCTAAATGAGGATGTAAGTATTGGTGACCAAACAAATATGGCTTTCACGACCGGAATGGTTACTTACGGAAGAGGTGAAGGTGTTGTTGTTGCTACGGGAATGAATACCGAAGTCGGTAAAATAGCTCAAATGTTGCAACATACAAAAGCGACCGAAACTCCGATGAGTATTCGTCTCGAGCAACTTGGAAAAATTCTGGGATATGCCGCTTTAGCTATCTGTGTGGTTATTTTTTTAGTAGGAGTTTTTTACGGACATAATATTTTAGACGTGTTTATGACTGCTGTAAGCTTGGCGGTTGCGGCTATTCCCGAAGGACTTCCCGCTATTTCTACCGTTGTACTTTCTATCGGTGTACAGCGAATGGTTAAAAAGAATGCTATTATTCGTACGCTTCCTTCGGTTGAAACTCTTGGCGCAGCGACCGTAATATGTTCAGATAAAACTGGTACGCTTACGCAAAACAAGATGACAGTATTACATGCTTATGCCAACGGTAAAACAGTTTCGTACGATACGGAAGATAAAACAGAAATTTCAGGTTCGGAAGAGAAGTTAATACAAACAGCGGTTCTTTGTTCGGATGCCCATCTAAACATGGAAAATGGAGTGCCTGAAACAACCGGTGACCCTACAGAAACCGCTTTGCTGGATTTAGGGTTAAAATTTGGAATTAATAAAAATGAATTGGAAAGTAAGTTTATTCGTGTGGGTGAAATTCCCTTTGACTCTGAAAGAAAACGAATGACTACTGTGAATAAAGTTTCAGATGCACATTATGCTGTAAACGTGAAAGGTGGTTTAGATGAGATTCTGAGCATAACGTCCTATATTTCAGATAATGGAAAAATACGGGCTATCACAGAAAATGATCAAAAAAATATTTTACAAATAAATGAAGAAATGGCTTCCGCGGCTCTGAGGGTTTTAGCGGTAGCTTATAAAGATTTGGATAAAAAGCCGATTGATACAAGTGTAAATGTCCTGGAAAAAGATTTAATATTCTGTGGTTTGCTTGGAATGATTGATCCGGCTCGTCCTGAAGTTATCGAAGCTGTAGCAAAATGCAAAACAGCCGGAATTCGAACGGTAATGATTACCGGTGACCATAAAACTACAGCTGTTGCCATTGCCAAAGAGATTGGTATTATGGAAGATGAAGCGGCAATAACCGGAACTGAGCTCGAGAAAATGAGTGACGATGAACTGTTTGAGCGAGTAAAAAATATTTCGGTTTATGCTCGGGTTGCGCCAGAACACAAGGTACGCATAGTGAAAGCTTGGCAAAAACACGATGATATTGTGGCTATGACAGGTGATGGTGTTAATGATGCTCCCGCCTTAAAACAGGCTGATATTGGCGCCGCAATGGGAATTGTAGGTACAGAAGTGGCAAAAGATGCCGCAGATATGATTTTGACCGATGATAATTTTGCTACTATCGTTTCCGCGGTAGAAGAAGGACGTCGAATTTATGCAGATATTCTTAAAGCTGTTCAGTTTTTATTGTCCTGCAATGTGGGAGAAATTGTATTGCTGCTAATTACTTCACTGGCGAATTTAGGAGCACCTCTTATCCCTATTCATATTCTTTGGGTAAATCTTGTAACTGACAGTATGCCCGCGTTAGCTCTTAGTGTTGACCCCGCAGAAAAAGACATTATGAAACGTAAACCTCGCGATCCGAAGCAAGGGTTTATGACCAAAGGTGTAGTTTGGCGAATAGTTTATCAAGGTATTATGATCGGTTTATTATCTCTCGTTGCTTTCCTTGTTGGGAAAAATCATGGCGGAATTCCTTTGGGTCAAACGATGGCATTTTCTGTTCTTGCGTTCTCTCAATTATTTCATGTAAACAATTTGCATTCGAGTCGCAAGTCGGCGTTTTCTTTCAATCCTCTTTGGAATAAACCATTAATATTTGCTGTTTTAGGTTCCATTGCCATGATGGCACTAGTTCTCTTCGTTCCCCCGATACGTACAGCATTTGGATTAGTAACTATGGACAGCATACATTGGTGGATAGTGTTAGGATTGTCATTCGCGCCTATCTTTATTGTTGAATTATTCAAATTGCTGAAAATCAACTCGATGAAAGATGATGAATAATAGAAATTTATATTTGAAAATTTATTGATCACCTGATTTTGAACAATTTTTTGATTAACAAGTGTATTAAAAAGAGAAAGGAGATATCTACAATGAGCAGAACATTTAAAGAAAGTATGCGAGCATTTGCTATGAAGCAAGTTCTTGGCCACCTTGATGAAGACCCTGAAAAGGGTTTGCCCAAAATCATAAGATGGGCTGAAAAGCTTGACAAGGAGGGTAAAAATGCACGTTTTATTAAACCCTTCCGTACTTTTATTCAGGATCCGGATAACAACTGGAACGTAATGATCAAAAGTCTTTGGACCGACATAGATCGTGATGTTTTCAAAGTTTTCTTTGAGAATTTTATTGTTAACGCTTCCTTGGCTGCTTTAAACCAACATGTAAAATATAGACAGGAGCATGGATGTAATATCCCGTGGGCTATTTTGATGGATCTCACATCCGCCTGCAATTTAAAATGTATGGGATGTTGGGCGGCGGATTACGGTAAAAAAATGAATTTGGAATATGAGGTTCTTGATGATATTATCCGTCAGGGCACCGAGTTGAGCGCATATATGTACATTTACTCCGGCGGTGAACCGTTGGTTCGCAAAGATGATATCATTCGTTTGTGTGAAGCCCATCCTAACTGCATGTTTCTGGCTTTCACCAATGGAACTTTGATAGATGAGAAATTTGCTGACGAAATGTTGCGTGTCAAGAACTTTATACCTGCTATCAGTATTGAAGGATTTGAGGAAGCGACCGATTATCGTCGAGGTGAAGGGACTTACCAAAAAGTTAAGAATGCCATGCGTATTCTGAAAGATAAAAAACTGCCGTTTGGTGCATCCTGTTGCTATACTTCCAAAAATATCGATTCTCTCAGCTCGGAAGAATATATCGATATGTTGGTCGAGTCAGGGGCAAAATTTGCGTGGTTCTTTCACTATCTGCCTGTTGGCAATACGGCTGTTCCCGAACTATTGCCCTTACCTGAACAACGTGAGGTCATGTACCGCAAAATAAGAGAATATAGAAAAACCAAACCTATCTTTACAATCGATTTCCAAAATGACGGTGAATATGTTAAGGGTTGTATTGCAGGTGGTCGCAGTTATCTACATATTAACGCCAATGGTGATATTGAACCTTGTGCTTTTATTCACTACGCAGATTCCAATATTAGGACCCATACACTTCTGGAAGCTTTGAAACGACCCTTATTTATGGCTTATAAAGAAGGGCAACCTTTTAACGACAATTTGCTCCGTCCCTGTCCGATGTTGGAAAATCCGGAGTGTTTACGCAACATGGTCAAGAGTTCCGGTGCTCATTCAACCGATATGCAGTCTCCTGAAAACATTGATGATTTATATGCTAAGTGTAAGCCCTATGCGGACCGTTGGGCTCCCAAAGCTGAAAAACTCTGGGCAGCAAGCCATAATTAGTGTTCATCACAAAAACAAATTAAGAATAACTATTTGATAATTAGTTGGGCTTTACTAACTTCACAACCTGATCAAAAATCGGAGAAATGAAGAAAATGCTGTACTGCCTATTCGTCCTGTCGATGGTAGTCGCCTTGCCCTGCCGGGCACAGACAAAGATGGTCCATGGAGTTGTTTATACCCTGAACGACCTGCCGGTGGCAAACCTTGAGGTGGCCGCGAAAAAAAGCGGTGCGGCCGTGTTGACCGATTCACTCGGAAACTTCGCCATAGTGTGCGAAGAGAAGGATGTACTCAATTTCAACGGAAAGGTCTTTAAGCATGAGAAGGCCAAAATTGGCAAAAAGGATAATTACGTTGAGATGGAACTCACCTTCATCAACACCGAGGAAAACAGGGAATACGCTATCGGTTACGGTTATGTAACCGATGCCGGGAAGCTCAATGCGGCGGTGCAGATGTCGGATCGCAACGTTTTCTGCAGTTATACGTCGATATACGACGCTATCAAGGGTCGTTTCTCCAACGTCCAGGTAAGTGACGGTTGCGTGGTGGTACGCGGAGCCACGAGCTTTAACCACAACAGTTGCGCCATCTACGTGGTCAACGGCCAGATAGTCAACAGTATCTCCAATATTGATCCCTGCATGGTAGAGAGCCTGGATATAATAAAAGACGGCACCTCGGCCATCTACGGTATGCAGGGCGGTAACGGCGTGATAATAATAGAACTCGTCAAAGCGATACAGTAAACGCTACATCGCTTCAAATTCCTCTTTTGAAACGCCGCATTCCGGGCATACCCATGAATCCGGAATATCTTCAAAAGCGGTACCGGGGGCTATTCCACCGTCCGGATCGCCTATCTCCGGGTCATATACCCACCCGCATATGGTGCATACATACTTCATACCAATAGGTTTTTAGTTTATTGTGCAACAAATATAAAAGAATTTGGAGAAAACAAACTGTCAGCCATAAATTTGTTTGTATTTCTCCGAATGATGCGTAATTTTGTGATCATGGTTGAACAACGTTTTATATCATTCTATCCGGCTACCATGCCTATGCGCATGTATTGCCGATGATCCTGCCATGAACTTATTGATCGCTAATATCAATAGCCGGATCATCACCCATACCCGGCGGGCCATTTCCGTACCATTTACCAAACAAAATTTATGAAATATGACAAGAGATAATCTAAAAATAGGACTTTTCGGTTACGGATGCGTGGGCCAGGGACTGCACGACGTGCTGAACAGCAGTAAGGGCTTTAAGGCCGACATAGTGAAGATTTGCGTAAAAAATCCGGGTAAGCCGCGCAGATTGCCAATGTCATCTTTTACATACGACAAATATGAGATCCTGGACGATCCGTCTATAAACCTGATTGTTGAACTTATAAACGACGCCAACGATGCGTTCGACATTGTGGCCACGGCGATGAAAAACGGCAAGAATGTCGTCTCGGCCAACAAACTGATGATAGCTACCCACTTCAGGGAGCTGGTAGAGATGCAGAAGAGATACAACGTGTCATTCCTGTACGAAGCCTCGGCGGGAGCATCGATTCCCATTATTCGGAACCTTGAGGAGTACTACGACAATGAACTGCTCTACTCGCTGAGAGGCATTCTCAACGGAACCACCAACTACATACTGACTTCGATGTACAACAAGGGAACCAATTATGAGTCGGCTCTGGCCGAAGCCCAGCAAAAGGGTTTCGCGGAGATCGACCCTACACTAGACGTGGAGGGGTGGGACGCCAAATACAAGCTGTGTATCCTGACGGGCCACGCTTATGGGGTATTTCTTGATCCGGCCGATGTTTTCCATCACGGCATAAAAACCATAACCAAACATGACATCCAATATGCCAGGGAAAAAGGTTATAAGATCAAGCTGGTATCTTACGTTGGGAAAACTGATGAGAACCATATCACCGCATTTGTGCTGCCACGATTTATAGCGGCAGATAAAAACTTTTACAATGTTGACTATGAGTATAATGGCGTTATAGCCGAGGCAGCGTTCGCCGACAGGCAGTTTTTTTATGGCAAGGGGGCGGGAGGACACGCCACCGGAAGCGCGGTATTTTCGGATATCTCCGCGAACTCCTACGGTTACAGGTATGAGTACAAAAAAATGCGCCAAGAACTGGTACCGGAATACACGCTCGACCACAAGATTGAGGTCTATGTGAGGTATAGCGACGACAAAACGGCCGACCTCTTCAATTTTGAGGATGTTTCGGAATGCTTCCGCAGCAAGGAGTACAAATATATTGTCGGCACCCTGAACCTGAAAAAACTGTTCGACATAAAAGAGCTGATATACGATCGGGATATCTTTATTGTCAATACGGGCAGGAAGTTTGCCGATTGATTTTTAACTAACCCCCCTAGCTGAACGAGATGTCTCCCGAAGAGCTGCTGAAGAAAAAAATATTGGTTCTTGATGGCGCTATGGGCACCATGATCCAGAAGTACGGACTTGCCGAGGCCGATTACAGGGGTGAACTGTTCAAAGACCATCCAAGGGAACAAAAGGGCAACAACGAACTGCTGACACTCACACAAAAAGAGATAATCATTGGCATACATAAAGCGTATCTGGAGGCCGGTGCCGATATCATAGAGACCAACACCTTCAACGCCAACAAGATATCTATGGCCGACTACGGCATGTCGGACCATGTGTACGAACTGAACTATCAGGCCGCTAAAAACGCCGCCGAGGCTGTCAAACTATATGTCGCGGAAAACCAGGGGAATGTTTCCGATAAGGGCGCGGAGAGAGATAAAAATCTATCCGCCGGATTTTTTGGCGGCTGTTTTATTGCCGGCTCCATAGGCCCTACCAACCGTTCCGCATCCATGTCGGCCGACATAAACGACCCCGGCGCGAGGGCGGTAACATTCGATCAACATGTCGACTCATACGAAGAGCAGGTACGGGGACTTATGGACGGGGGCGTCGACATTCTCCTCGTTGAGACCGTCTTTGACCCTGTAAACTGCAAAGCGGCTCTTTTCGCCATAGAAAATGTTTTCGCCGAAAAAGGGAAAAGGGTTCCCGTAATGGTATCGGGTACGCTGGCCGACACCAACGGAAGGTTGCTCACGGGGCAGTCGCTCGAGGCTTTTTTGATAGCTATATCCCATTTCCCCCTGTTCAGTGTCGGACTGAACTGCGCTTTCGGTGCCGCACAGATGCGTCCGTTTGTTGAGGAACTCGCCCTCAAAGCGCCTTTCGCGGTCTCCGCCCACCCCAATGCGGGCCTGCCGAACGAGTTCGGGGAGTACGACCAATCGCCCGAAACTATGGCCACCATCGTTGAAGATTACCTGGCCAACGGTTGGGTCAACATTATAGGCGGTTGCTGCGGAACAACACCGGAACATATAAGGTTGATCGCCGAACTGGCCAAGAGATACAAACCGCGGACCATANCGGAAAATTTTTACGGTATCNTGTCCCCAACCCAAAAAAGTACCCTGCTGAGCGGCCTCGATCCGTTATCCATAAGCAGGGCATCCAACTTTGTCAATATTGGCGAACGGACCAATGTGGCGGGTTCGGCCAAATTCGCCCACCTCATCAGGGAAGAGAGGTATGAGGAGGCTGTGACAATAGCTCGCGACCAGGTGGAGGGGGGAGCGCAGATAATTGATATCTGCATGGACGAAGCGCTGCTCGACTCCGAAAAGGCAATGGTCCGTTATCTTAACCTGCTGATGTCGGAGCCCGATATAGCAAGGCTGCCCGTTATGATAGACTCTTCACAGTGGAGCGTGATCGAAGCCGGACTGAAATGTGTACAGGGAAAGTCTATTGTAAACTCCATCAGCCTTAAAGAGGGAGAGGAGAGTTTTTTGGGAAAGGCCTCCCTGATAAGAAAATATGGAGCCGCCGCGGTGGTTATGCTGTTCGACGAGAAAGGTCAGGCCGACAGCTACGAAAGACGCGTGGAGGTGGCCGCCCGCTCCTACAAGCTCCTAACGAAAAAGATAGACTTTCCGCCCGAGGATATCATTTTTGACCCCAACGTTCTGGCAATAGCCACAGGCATCGCGGAACACGACAACTATGGCGTCGACTTCATAAAAGCTACGGCATGGATAAAGCAAAACCTGCCGCACGCCAAGGTCAGCGGCGGCATCAGCAACCTCTCCTTCTCGTTCCGCGGGATAAACACCGTGCGCGAGGCCATGCACTCGGTGTTTCTCTATCACGCCATCAAAGAGGGACTAGATATGGGTATCGTCAACCCCGGGATGTTGAGGGTGTACAGCGATATTGAGCCGGAACTGCTGGAACTTACCGAGGATGTGGTGCTGAACAGAGACGCCGAAGCCACGGAAAAGCTGATAAAATATGCCGAAAGCCTCAAGGAGGATACTAAAAAAGAGGATAAAAAAGATCTCTGGCGGGATCTGGAGGTCACCGAAAGGATCAAACATGCCGTGGTGAGGGGCATAGACAAGTTCATTGAGGAGGATGTCGAGGAGTGCCGGCCACTTTTCGCCAAAACTCTCGAGATCATTGAAGGCCCGCTGATGGATGGCATAAACGAGGTGGGCGACCTGTTCGGCGCCGGAAAGATGTTCCTTCCCCAAGTGGTCAAAAGCGCCAGGGTGATGAAGAGAGCCGTGAACAAGCTGACACCCTACATAGAGGCCGAAAGTGCCGGAGGCGGGAAGAAAGGTTCCGGCAAGATATTGATGGCGACCGTTAAGGGCGATGTGCACGACATTGGCAAGAATATAGTGGGCACGGTATTGGCGTGCAACAACTATAAGGTGGTAGATCTGGGAGTTATGGTTCCCTGCGAAAAGATACTCGACACCGCTGAAAAGGAGAAGGTTGACTATATAGGACTGAGCGGACTGATAACCCCATCTCTCAAGGAGATGGAACATGTGGCCTCGGAGATGGAGCGGAGGGGCTTTGATATCCCTCTGCTAATTGGTGGGGCCACCACATCGGAAATACACACCTCCGTGAAGTTGGCGCCGCTGTACAGCGGTCCCGTCATATATGTTGTGGATGCTTCACGGTCGGCTACCGTGCTCGCTTCATTGCGAAGCGACAAAAAAGAGGAGTTCCTGGCATCGCTATATGACCGTTACGCCGCTATGCGGAAACTCCATGAGGATAAAAACCGGACCAGAACACTGTTAAGCATCTCCGATGCCAGAAAGAACAAGCTGAAAACCGATTGGGAAAAACTCGACATCACTGGGCCCAAGGAGTTGGGAAGAACGATACTGAGGAACATAGATATAAGAGAGATAGCCCACTACATCGACTGGACAAGTTACTTCGCCGAATGGGGCATAAAGGGAAAATTTCCGAAAGTGTTCAACGACAGGGAGAAGGGCGAAGAGGCAGAAAAGCTCTATTACGACACGCTGGAGTTCATAGAAAAAGCTGCACGGGAAAATCTCTACCGCAACGGGGTCGTTTTTGGGCTGTACGGGGCGAACAGGGTGAACGACGACGATGTGGAGATAACCGACGAGAATGGGACCAACCTGGCCACCTTCAACTTCCTGAGGGAACAGTCGCCCAAAGAAAAGGGTAAACCGAATCTCTGTTTGGCCGACTATATAGCACCGGTATCTTCCGGCAAAAAAGATTATATGGGGCTGTTCACCGTATCGGTGGAGGCTGTTCCCGAAAAGGTCGCGATGCTGGGGAATGATGATTACACGGCACTTATGATCAAGTTGTTGTCGAATCAATTAGCTGAAGCCGCGACCGAATATATGCATGAAAGGATACGAAAGGAATACTGGGGATACGCGAAAAGGGAGAAGCTGACGGTCGAGGAGCTGCTCGACGGGAAATACCGGGGAATCCGTTCCGCTCCGGGATATCCCGCATCTCCCGATCATACGGAAAAAGCTGCTATATTCGCGTTATTGAAAACAACCGAAAGTATCGGTACCGAGCTGACCGAAAATTATGCCATGAAGCCGTTGTCATCGGTTTGCGGTTATATCTTCGCGCATCCCGGTTCAAAATACTTCAGGATAGGCAGAATAGGAACCGACCAGTTGGAGGATTACGCGAAAAGAAAAAAGATAACACCTGAGGAGGCATCGCATTGGCTCTCCCAAAATATTGAATAGAGAATGAATGTTTTAGAGAAAATAAAGTCGGCCAAAAGTCCGCTGTTTACATTTGAGCTGCTGCCCCCTCTCAAAGGGAGAAGCATCGACAAAATCTATGAAACCATTGAGTGTCTCCTGGAATTTGAACCCGCATACATCAACTTTACGTCGCATCGCGACGAGATAGTTTACAAGGAGAAGGATGACGGCTCAATAGAAAAATTGGTAGTGCGCAAGCGACCCGGCACCATTGCCCTGGCCGCCGCCGTCAAATACAAATACAACATTACCGTTGTACCCCACATGGTTTGCGGTGGTTTCACCAAAGAGGAGACAGAAAATGCGCTCATAGAGATGGATTTTCTGGGGATAAACGATGTGTTGGCGCTAAGGGGCGACGCCCCTAAAGGGATGAAAAGGTTTGTAGCCGAAAAAGATGGGCATAAACATACAAGCGGCCTTGTGAAGCAGATTGTTAATATGAACAGGGGAAAGTACCTCGACATTACGTTGAAAAACGCCAAACCAACCAACTTCTGCATCGGCGTGGCCGGATATCCCGAGAAACATTTCGAAGCTCCCAATATGGAGACAGATCTCGCCAACCTGAAACTGAAGATCGACACCGGAGGCGACTATATCGTAACCCAGATGTTCTTCGACAACGCCAAATATTTCAGATTTGTGGATGATTGCCGACGCATTGGCATCAAAGTTCCCATAATCCCCGGCATCAAACCGATATCGGCGAAAAGCGATATCGAACTGTTGCCACAGACCTTCAGCATCGACCTGCCAAACAAACTATACCAGGCCATAAAAAAATGCGGAAACGACGATGATGCCCGCGAAGTGGGAATTGAATGGGCAACCCAACAGACCAGGGAGCTGATAGCGGGGGGTGTTCCGGGCATACACTTCTATACCCTGGGACGATCCGACAATGTCGCCAAAATCGTAAAAGCGGCGTATTAAAAATATTTCGGGCAAATCTCATTCTGAAACCGGGTTAACTAGAGTTAACTATCCATTTTACAATAAACCAAGATTGTATTTTTTAATACTGCTATGGGGAGCATACAGTAGATAACAGCAACTTTTTAGTTGCCTATTTGTTAAATAAAGTTAATTGTTGACTGCCAGCGTTACTTTTATAACCGTTTTTTCGTCTCCTGTTTTGTGCGAAAGACACCCAAAATTAAGATGAGCTTATTATTTCGATGATTTTTTGCTGGATTGGATTGTTGTGAGGTCTAAAAGTCGAGTNGNTTC
>JGI24710J26742_10002764_pt1 | contig 15273 bp, 16 predicted proteins | sample BioPla2DNA2_FD_26742 | JGI IMG/M metagenome (IMG submission 26742) | reverse complement strand
ATAAAATGAGCTTTTTTTAGTTAAAATAGTAGGCATGCAATATTTTAACAAAAAGTAGTAAATAATACTTATTGGTTAACAATTTTTTAGGAGAGTGATATTCTAATGTCCGCTAATCTCGGAGCCCATGAAGTAATGGAAATACATGAGGTACTTACAGGTGCTGTTGACACTATTAATCAATTTCAGCTTTACCGCCCTCATGTAACAGACCAGCAGTTAGGAACTATTTTAGACAAACATCAGCAATTCATGACCCAGGAATACAACAATATGGTACAGGCAATTAATGCACAGGGAATTTCCATGGGTACCCCTTACCGCGCCCCTATGATGACACAGCCAAAATACGGATTAAACAATCCACAACCACAAAGTCCCAATACCTCACCGCAGCAACTCAGTGACAGAGATATTGCCAGTGGTATGCTCAAGTGCCATAAATCTTCCGCAATCCTAAAAACAATGGCAGCTTTGGAATGTGCTAATCCTAACCTTAGAAGAATGATTATCCAAAGTTCAAATAACTGTGCTGAAATGGCCTATGAAATATGGCAATTCATGAATGAAAAAGGATATTACCAAGTGCCTACAATGAAGCAAATGACCACTAATACCATGACTGAGAGCTACAAAACAGCACAAACTTCGCAAACAGCCACAATAGGACAATCCGAACAAACAACTCCAATAAACGAAACAACTCCCACAACTCCCTTATTTAATCAGCACAATAATAATTTACAGTAATTAATACCGCCAAAACAAAACGGGAAAGGAGCAAAACATCCTTTCCCGTTTATCTTTCCCATTTATATGTTTATATTTTGTGGGTTCATAATTGTTTATGATTTCCCGTTACGATTATCTTCTTTTACTTCCTTGTCATTATCATTTCGTACTTCTTCGATGTTAATCGTTACGGCTTCTCTGATACTTTTTTCAATTTCACCGGTTACCTCTTTTTTCAATTCCTCCAGCTCTTTTTTTAACTCTTCCTTAAGTACGGATTGGAGCTTAGGCTGAAGACGTTTTATCACCTTTTTTACGACCTCGTCTTTAACCTCCTGAGCAGGTCTGAANCTAGGCTGTGTCTGAATCTTTGCAGTTAACATGAGCTTTTGTAGTACTTGTTTGCTCATAATCTGTTTTTGATTTTGCTCTTGCTGTTCTTGTTGATAACCTCTCGCCTCTTGATCCTTTCCTTCCTCAGGCTTACGTGTTAAAACATCCTCATGACAAAAGAAAAAGTTGACTACTCCAGCCAAAGCCGCCAGAATCGCCGGAACAAGAAAAGTCCACAGAACACTCTTTTCCATGAGGACTCCAAATAAAGGCGGACCGGCAGCTACTCCGAAAAACCTAACTCCGTTATATAAGGCGGTAATCATTCCTCGTTCATCGGCATTACAAGAACTGGTAATCATAGTATTGAGGCAAGGAAGAACCAAACCGGTACCTATGCCGGCAAAGACAAGAGCGGCAACCATAATATAAGTATTTTCCGAGAAAAAAGGGACAACGACCATAGCTACAGCAAGAATACCAGTTCCCACAACAACTAAAGGCTTATGCGAATTTGCTTTCTTTTGAGTAACAGAGCCGGTAATATAAGAAGTAATAGCCATCGCTAAAACCGGAATAGCTAAGATTAACCCTTTCAAAACCCCTTCAATTTTATACTTACTTTCCAAATGGTCAGATAAATAAAAAAGTACGCCAAATAAAACAAATAACACCACCGTCCCTGCAAAAAATGCGGAGACAAGTGACACTCCTTTATTTTTAAAAATAGTTTTTATATCTTTAAAATATTGTTTAAAGGGTTGAGGTTCCTTTTTGTCTTGCGGTTCCTTAACCACAAACAACATACCAAGAGCAATAGGTATACAAAGAATAGGGAAAACAAAAAAAACTGCCCACCAAGCAATTAGACCGATAATCGATCCTAAGATAGGACTGGCTACTTTGCCTAAGCCATTGGAAGATTCCAACATTCCTAATACTTTACTACGTTCATTACTAGTAAAAATATCACTGGCCAAAGCCATACTTATAGGAGCAGTACCTGCTGCACCAATACCCTGCAATACCCGACCAACCATAATGGGCAGATAAGCATTAGTTTTTAAAAAGATAGCTGATAACCCTGCAATCAAACCTCCGACAGCGTAGATTGTCAAAGCTCCGGCAATAATCCATTTGCGATTTAATCTATCGGACAATAAACCGGCTAAAGGTATGGTAAGACCGGCAGGAACAGAAAACAAAGTAATGACTAAACCAACCTCAAGCTGAGAGATATTCAGTGCTTGCTTCATTTGCGGTAGAATCGGAATGAGCATAGAGTTACCCAATACCATGATTAAAGGTACAGCACATAAAAAAGAAAACGGAAGAATACTCTTTTTTTGCAAAGATGTCACCTCGATTTAGGTTGTTGTTAAAAAGTTTAGCACCAAGTTTGGAAATCTAAATTCTAGTATGCCTAAGAATAAATGAAAAATTCCTGTAAAAACAAAACTCTCCGGCCCTTTTCCTTCAAGGTCAGAGAGTTTTATTTTCTAAAATTTTTTCCTTATTAATTTGATACTACATTAAAAAAAGCGTCTTCTGCGTAACAATTCCCTAATCAGCAAAACAAGTACAAAAGATCTTAAAAATCTTCTACCGAATCCAAAGCCAAACTGTTGATTTACTTCCGTTTCTTCTGCAGTACAAAAGCTATTACAAATACAATCAGCCATATGTTCAACTGCTTCACGTGTCGGATAAGGGAAAAAATTAGGATTCGACGGTATATCATACATTTCAGTGTACATTTTTACCATTGGGTAAACTCTATGATATTCTTCCGGATACATGGACTCCAAGTGTTCCCGCGGACAAATCGGACAAGTTGGAGTTGAATTAGTTATATCCATTATTGTCTGCCTCCTTTGAATTATTATAAAAATTTCATCTCTTAGACATGTTTTATTTTATGACAAACCTGTCCCATTGGTGACACAAGCTCAATGCATAATAACTAGTTATTTGCGCAAAATAATCATTGATTATACAAGAAAGGTGGGATTTAATGAATAACCAACAGCATATTCATTGTATTATTGACGACTGTCATTATTATGCTCAAGGTAACAAGTGCCAAGCTAAAGAAATTCTTGTCGCTACCGACGAGTTTGGAAGAACACAACCCGATCAAGTTGATTGTGAAATGGCTGCAGAATTAAGTCCGCAAAAGGCTGGCGGCACTTGCATGGATACCTGTTGCAAAACCTATGTACCCAAAAACTCAAACAAAATAAACGTAGATGGAGTAAAAAAATTATAAGATAGGAAAGGGGGAAGCCTTATTCAACAAGGCTTCCCCTTCTCTATTCCCAAATAAAATATAACAGATATAGATTGTTAACAGTTATATGTTTTATATGCATTTATTGTAAAGAATAATTTTAAGAAGAACAAAAAAAATTTATGTGGTAAAATAATACCTGTGGAACAAATTAAAATCACCAGCGTCTAACATATTATGTAAATCTATAACTTAAAGAAAGGATGAAGTTTATGTTTAAACATATTCTATCTATTTTTGTAATACTCATTCTTACCTGCAACCTTTTAGTAGCTTGCGGTTCCTCTGACGAAAATAACAAACAAAACCAACAATCTGAAGATATTAATAGACAGTCAGAAGAAATATCAGAAGAACAAAAAACTCCCCCTGTCTTAGAGGAAAACCACAGCGGAAAATACATCGGACAAATTGATAATAACAGTATTGAAATTGAAGTAACTAACGAAGCTGGAGAAACATTTCCGCAAGCATTTCAGCTATCAGATGAAGTAAAAGAAGACTTTGAGAGTTATAATTTAGAAACTAATGACAAAATCTCCTTTACCTATGATACTCCGGAAATAGGTAATCCTATTATCACTAAAATAGAGAAAGTACAATAAGCCAGGCCATAGTACCAGCAAGGAATGTGGAGGAGCTAAATGAAAAAATTAATCGTTTTACTAATAACCCTACTCTTATTATTGCCGAATATTGTCTTCGCTGCGGAAACAGATTCTGCCAATAATAACGGAGACATACAGATTTTATTAGACGGCTTACCCTTAAAATTCGATGTACCACCCATTATCAAAGAGGGACGAACTTTAGTCCCTTTTCGTGTAATTGCTGAAAACTTACATATTAACGTACATTGGGATAGTGCTACTCAAACCATTATAGGGAAAACCGAAACATCCTCTCTTCAACTGCAAATTGCGTACCAGACAGCTTTTGTTAATGGACAGGCAGTTTTACTTGATGTTCCCCCTGAAATAAGAGATGGCAGAACATTAATACCTTTACGGTTTTTTAGCGAGAATTTGGGCTGTATCGTTGATTGGAATCAATCTGAACAAACCGTTATAATTACTTCCCCGCCGCAAAAAATGCCGGTAAGCGGATTTTATGCCTTAGGAGGCGGCAGTAGTAGCAGCTGGGTAAATCTTTTTCAAAAAAATTTCCCGGAAACAGAACGAGGAAATACTGATTTGGTAAGAAAAATCGCCTTGGGCTGGTATTCCCTAGACGAAAGCGGTACTCTTTTAACCGAAAGCACAACCGGCTGGCAAAGACCGTCAGGATGGGAAAAAGTACTGGAAGCTGCAGCTAAATATGATGTAACCACAGAAATGCTTATACATATGACCGATAAAAATGCAGCGTTGAGTAGGCTTATCGCTGACCCGATTTCAACAAACCGAGCAGTTAAAGAGATTTTGGCTGAAGCTTCCTCGTATAAAGGTGTAAATCTAGATCTTGAAGGATTAGGCTGGAATGAATACGGAGAGACACTGGAACTTACTCGTACAAATTTTACCCACTTCGTCAGTACACTCTATAATGAACTGGCAAAGCAAGGTTTAACCTTAACCCTAACCCTCCATGCACCGAACAGTGCTTATCCGGGTTATGATTATCTGCAATTAGGTCAGAACTGTGACGAAATAATTATTATGGCTTATGATTACGGGATCAAACCGGAACCGCCCGAACTCGTCTTAGAGGCGGTAGAAATGGCCATAAGTTTTGTCCCTGCGGAAAAATTAGTTTTAGGCATTTCTCTGCCTAGTGAAACAGTTACCAGCCTTCCTACAAAAATAGGGATTGCTAAACGCTATCAATTAAAAGGAATCGCTCTTTGGCGCTTAGGATTAGTTTCCAAAGAGATGTGGCAAACATTACGTCAAAATATTAAAATATAATAAGTATCCTAAGGATCAGGGAGGTTCTACTACGTGCCCCATAACTTTAACCTAAATAAAAAAAATAAAAAGCTAAATAAAAAGCTTTATACGTTAGAGGACGCATTAGACATGAGTCGGCAAGAAATACGCAATGTCTATCACCGCTGTATTAACCCAAGTCTTGTTGATGTTTTAGGACTCTTGGATTTTGATAAACTCTTTATCAAAGCTGCCGGAGTCTATGTTTGGGATAAAGATGGTCAAAAATATCTGGATTTTCTAGGAGGATATGGTGCCTTGAATCTTGGACACAATCCTCCGGAAATTCTATCCGCTATCGAAAAAGCTTGCAAACGACCTAATCTTTTGCAAGCTTCAATTAATCCTTTAGCGGCGGCCTTAGCCGCTAATCTGACTCAAGTCGTGCCCGGCAATCTGAGTAAGGTTTTTTTCTGCAACAGTGGCACTGAAGCGGTCGAAGGCGCGTTAAAGCTCGCCCGTGCCGCTCAACCAGAAAAGGAAAAAATAATCTACTGCCATAATTCCTTTCACGGTAAAACCCATGGTTCACTATCTGTTACTGGAAGGGAAAAATATCAAAAACCATTCCGTCCTTTACTCCCTTATTGTGAAGGTATCCCCTTTGGTAACCTAAAAGCTTTAGAAGCAGCTCTTTCCACAAAAGATGTGGCCGCTTTCATTATTGAACCAATTCAAGGCGAAGGTGGAATAAATGTGCCACCTAAGGGCTATCTAACAGAGGTTAGAAAGCTTTGTGATAAATTTGGTACTTATTTAATCATNGACGAAATACAAACCGGCTTAGGCCGAACCGGTACCCTTTTTGCCTGTGAACATGACCAAGTGACTCCCGACATCATGTGTCTGGCCAAATCTCTTGGCGGTGGTGTCATGCCCATCGGGGCATATCTGACTAAAGACCACATCTGGGAACGCGTCTATCTTGGGAAAGACAAGTATGCCTTACATACTTCAACCTTTGGCGGCAATACACTAGCCATGGCTGCAGGACTTACTGCCTTGGAAAATATTCTGAAGAAAAATCTGTCCCAAGAAGCCAAAGAAAAGGGTAACTATTTTTTAGAGAAACTCCGGCACCTCAAAGCTAAATACCCCGACTTAATCAAAGATGTCCGTGGTAAAGGTTTGCTCATCGGTATAGAATTTACACAACCTACTGTGCACAGCTTCATTAATAAACTCTTTAAAGGTAAAATTAACAAACTTGCCCACGAATATTTTGCTTCCCTGATCGCCGGCGAACTGATGAATAAATATCATATTATTACTGCTTACACCTTAAACAACCCACAGGTTATTCGTTTCGAACCTCCGCTCATTATCGAATATCCTCATATAGATCAAGTCGTAACAGCTCTGGAGGAAATTCTCTCCCGCAACTATTCCGGCATCTTAAAACAGAGTGTACGCACTTTTTTTGCGGCAAAACTGAAAAAAGGATAAGATAGAATAGGAAAAAGGATGTGAAAAGATGAAGCCTTCTCCTTACTATAACTCCGAGCCCCTCTTTCGCAATACCAAACAAGAAACGTTAACTTTTTCGGAAATGTTTTCCCGTATCCTTAGTTTTATCAAAGAAGACCCTAAGTCTTCTTATCGGATTGCTATTGGTACAGACTCCATGGTGAAAACATCATCCTGTTTTATCACTGCCGTACTTGTGCATCGTGTCGGCAAAGGTGCGATTGGCTTTTTAAAGAAGGTAATTATCCCTCGCCCCATTCGCTCTTTGCGTGAAAAAATCAGTACCGAAATTACCTTCACTCAGGAAATCGCTTATATGTTTACCTCTGAACGTATTGACCAGATCTATGAAGTTGTTTTAACCGATGACGATACTTCCAATCATCTCGATCTGGAAATTCATCTGGATATAGGTCCCAAAGGACCTACAAAAGAGCTGATCAAGGAAATGGTCAACCGGGTCAGCGGCATGGGCTTTGATATAAAAATCAAGCCTTTTGCAACTGCTGCCAGCTCTCTGGCTGATAGATTTACAAAATAAAGGCTAAAAATAGACTGTACTCTTTTCTGTTTCCTGCTACGTATAGAACAGACTAGCACTTGGCTCAGGAAAAAGCAGACCCCCCTCGATGTACCTCCTTGTACTGCGAGGGGTGAGTCTAACGTCCTGTTAGACTCTCTGCTTTCTCACTGAGCCTTCGTTAAGTCTGTTTAGCTATACTTCACAAAGAAACATAAAAGAGTGCAGTCTGTTTTTTCGAAGAAGGAAGCGCACAACCCCTCGATGTATACGTTGGGGACATTCCGCAACTAGAACGACCGATAAACAGCGGTGTGTCCCCTGACCTCTTCTACTGCCAGGGGTGACGCTAACATCGTGTTAGCGTCCCGCGTCGTCATGCCCGACCACGCTTTTGATATTTCATCAGTTAAGATTGCGTACTCGATTCCTTTTTGAATACTGCGTTTGTCCCATTCGTCTGTCAATTCTTTACGGACTTGAATGGCCTGTAAACGCTGGTTGATCCACTCGCGGGAATATCCTTTTTTAAGGTACGTTTCAAGAGCACGCTCAATGGTTAATTCTGGGTCAATCGTTTCGCCAATGCGCTCACTTCCTACACGGGCAAGCCACAACTTGAATAGCTCTGCTTTAGGCGAGGGAATCGATTGAATAAACTTCAACAACATCAACGATAGAAAAAAGCCATTCCTCTTTTTCTTCATCCCAAGCTGTACGAATCCGTTTATTTTCAAATAACTGAATTTTATTATCATCCACCGAAGCCACCCCCCGAAAATTAAACCGAAAAATCTCTGATAACCCCTTATATTATAACAATATATTATTCTTTATTCTCGCCAACCTGTTGTACGACTTCATACCCCCATATTGGAATGTTGAGAATTTGCTATTCATTTCTTAAAATACTATTACATACATCAAGAACTTCTGTTGCAATTATTACTGCCTTTTTCCCATCCTCACATGAAGCTTCCGACCAATCCCCAGGATAACGAGACTCTATGCTCCATTCAGTTAACCATGTTAAGTCAATACTCTTAAATCTTGCGCTTTCTTTATCAGATAACTTTTCTAACAGCGCATCTAAGTCATGAGTTTTTATTATATTCAATCCTTTTAATACTAAAATTGCTTTTAAGGCCTTTTCAGCACTTTGTTAAGCTAAAAAACAAGCGGTTCGAGGAGCCACATCATCACGCGAAAGTATTACTAATGCTGCCTGCAAATCATTTTTCGCATATTCAAACCACCGTAATGCCAGTTGTCTATTGATCTGTTCGCTCATAAACAACCTTCCCCTCCCGTAAGGCAGTTCCATAAATATATCCCGGTAAATCTTTTTTTTGCTCTATATCTTCTTTTGAGGCAACTATAACATCTTTAGGTATACCAAATCCCTTTAATTCCCTTCGTATTGCTACTTGAACATCTTTTTTTGAACCTTTATAAGAAGTGATTACCAAAAAATCAATATCGCTATCTTTGGTAGCTTCATTCCGTGCCCAAGAGCCAAATACGATAATTTTGTCCGGTGAAAAAGCATTTGCAATTCTTGCCGTCATGGATTGAACGATATGCTCATTAATCATTTTATAATCACCTGCATCCACCTTTTTATAAAATTGTACCACGTAAATAATACAACCACAACTAAAAATATGTACCGTTTCTACTCCCCAAGAAACAGACGACACCGTTTTCCTTTTTGAGGTAAGAATATCCTCAGATTATTTTAGCCTAGGTGCTACCTTAGGGTGACTATCTGAGGGCAGATAACGTTCTTAACAATGGTGAGGCTAGTAACACTGAGGCGCAGACAAGGATGTCTGCGCCAGGGCGAACTGAGCATGGACGCGAATTGAGCCCGCTCAGTGTTACTCCGAACCAAGTTTTAGAACGTTCTGCCTGAAGATCTGAAAACCCGAAGGTAACCCTAGGCTAAACATACATTAGGAAAAAGGAAAACGGTGTCGTCTATTTCGCCTCTATTCATTACGAATCGCCTTTATCGGGCTTAGTCGTACCGCCCTATAAGCAGGGTAAAGCCCAGCCACAACCCCGATAAGTATAGCAAATACTACAGCAAAAAGGGCTAGCCATAAAGGAATTATAGAAATACTGATAGCCTCTTCAGTAGGCATGCCAAAATTTAAATAACCCTGAGCAATATGATTAATCACAGCCGATGCTCCATAACTTAAACCAAGACCAAGTAATCCCCCAAAAAAGCCGATCATCCCTGCCTCTGTAATAAAGAGAGAATAGATATCGGTAAAAGTAGCCCCGATAACCTTCATAATCCCTATTTCTTTAGTTCTTTCATAAATCGACATAATCATGGTATTGGTTATACCTATAGCAGCAACTAGCAAAGTAATTGNTCCGATTCCCCCTAAAATAGCCTGAACAACTTTCGCAGTTTTCTCAAAGCCTTCAAGATTGTCTGCCATTGACCAACTATTATACCCCAAATCCCTAAGTGTTTGTGATACGCTATTAGTTTGCGCTACATTCTCAGTACGCACTAAAATAAAATCATAATTTTCTTCATTAGTTCGGGAATTAGAACTTCTCGTTGAGCTTATGCTTACAGCTCCCATTTTCATTGCATATTCACGTGCATAAATTCTGGAATCCCCTCTATTACTTTGTGCACCCTGTAACATAAATTTACGCATCTTTTTTAGATCTGTAATAGGGGCATATGCTTGCCAGGAATGGTCAGAATACTCACCTTCCAGAACTCCAACAACCGTAAAATTAAACATTTTCTTTTTTTCATAATTATTATTATTACGTATAGTCATAATAATACGTTGGTCCAGCATCTCCCCGGGATCCTTTTCTTCGCGCATCATTCTCCCGTGCATCATCCCTCTTTCCATCTGACGCCGTTCTCTTTCATCCCAAAATTGATTAATCACTTGCTGACCTACAACTATAACATTACTATCTCCTTCCTGTAAGAGACGACCCTGAGCAGCCTCAAATTCCAGCTTATTCATCACCTCTGTATCAATACCGATTAGCTGTAGATGCCCCTGTTTTCTTCCCATACGGGCTTCGCCACCCAGTTCATAAGCAGGAGAGACAGCAATGACACCGGAAATTTGTTTAATTTCCTCAACAGCTTCGTCATTTAACTCCTTCGCATCCCCTATTGGTTGCCCCTCTTCATCATATACCATTCCTTGATTGACACGGATCTGTGTTAAACTACCCCACCGTTCCATATTTTTTCGTTCATTTTCCATCAGACCTATCCCTAAAGAAAGCATTACTACAATAGAGGTAGTTCCAATCAGAACACCCAAAACAGTTAAAATAGTTCTTACTTTTCTCCGCCATAAATTCTGTCGGGCTAATTTTAACAAATCAAGTTTATTCATCAAAGAATTCCCCGTTTGCTTTTTTTCTTTTAATCCGGAAAATACAAATAGCCTCCACAAAAATTACCAAAAAGAGTAGGATGTTTAACCACTTAGTTTTAATAAAATTCATAAATCCACCCCCGGAATTCCCCTCCATGGGCATACCGGGTTTCATCGGACCATCCGGTCCCATGATCATTTCTCCCTCCCCGGGCATTGGTCTGGACTGCGGCATAATCTCTATAGAAAAAGGTTCTTCCACACGGACATCCTTGTTATTATTATCAATATATGTAAAAACCAGCTTCCCTTCTATTTGCCCTTCAGTTTCAGGAATAATCGTGCCTTGATAATAATCACTGATTCCGATATCCAGATTACCAACATAATATGTGGTGTTTTCTTTATGGAAATCACCCTCTAATGTCACCATAAAATTACCCAAGACCACTTTCCCCACATTAACAAATTCAGCGGCAACAGGAATCGGCTGTCCAATAAAACCTTCCGTAGGCACTTCTGTTGAAAGAATTTCCAGCTTACATTCCTGAGTCACCGGTATATTGACTTGTTCTTCACAAGATAATGTTTCTCCGTCTTTATCTTCATATTTTATATCTATAGGCACTATGTACGTTTTAGCAGCTGCATTAGGATCTACATATAAATCAATGTCTTTCCTAATCACTGTTTTACCGGGGATACTTTCCACATAAAAACTGTTACTACTATTTACCGGAGAAAAAACTGTACCCCCTGTAGTGGTATTCCCTGATGAACTTTCAATCTCTATGACACCTAAAGATATTTTGACATTATTAACCTCTCTCTGGTTAGTATTCTCAATAAATAAGCTCAAAGTAACCGTATTTCCTGCCAATACTCTTTCCGCAGATAAGGTATATTTGTTAACAATAACCCACGGCGTCTCACCCTTTTCCACTTTTCTTTCCGGCAAAGGAAGATTGATTATTTCCTCTATACTCTCCGTCTCATTTCCTGAATAATCAAAAGCTATTTTTAACTTAGCCGTGTTATCTTTTCTCTTATCCTTAGCCTTTAACGTATAAGTAAGAGTCGCTGTGTCTCCTTTGGCAAGTTTGGTAAGGTTTCTCCTGTTAGAGATGTCCAAAACTTCAAAATTGTCTGCTCCCTCTAAATGAACCATTACATTACGGGCTTCTGTAGTCTTGCTTAAATTAGCTATTTCTAATTCAGCAGTAAACTCTTCCCCTTCCCCAGGTACTTCCGGTTTAAGAGCAATAGATTTCGCAATCACAATAGGTTTGGTGAGATCATAACTCACCGGAACAGTAATTGTCGTCACAGCATTTGCTTTCTTATTAAAGGTAGCATCTACACCCGACAAACTAATAATTAATTCGTAATCTTTATTCTGAGCTTCCGGATCAACAGCAAAGGTCAAGTTCATCGTTCTGTTTTCCATGCCTTTTAATTCGTCAATTACAGTACTCTGATTAGACTGCAAAATAAAAGGAAACTTGGGATTATCATCCTTACTATCCTTTACTTTGTAATCCAAATTCAAATTAAACCCAGGATATTTACTAATATTTCGTACATTCAAGGTTAAGACAAATTCGCTACCCGCAACGGCTTGTTCCATATTCACCTTTTCTAATATAATTACAGGACTAGTATTAATATCAACTAATTCTGCTTGCAAAGGACTTACCATGAAAACCCCACAAAAGAAAACTGCAATTATTATTATCCACCGCCATTTAAATTTATTAATCATCTCTTTCCTCCCTATACAACTTCTCTATTTTGTACTATATTCGTAATCCTACCGTCAACCATACTTATAGCCCGATCGGCATAGGCGGCAAGATCTAAATCGTGAGTAACCATAATTAAGGTTACTCCTGCTTTCCTAACTTTTTCACTCAAGATGTCCATAATTTCTTTGGTTGTTTTACTATCCAAATTCCCCGTAGGTTCATCAGCAAAAAGAATTTTTGGATTATTAACCAAAGCTCTGGCAATACTCACCCTCTGTTGTTGACCCCCACTCATCTCAGTTGGTTTATTCTTTAATCGATCTTTTAAACCCATCTGGATTAACAACTCTCGAGAACGTTTTATTCGTTCTTTTTTCTTTACACGATCAAAAACTAAAGGTAAAGCTACATTTTCTAAGGCTGTCGAAGAGGGCAGAAGATTATATGATTGAAAAATAAAACCCATATGCTTGCGGCGAAAAGACGCCATATTGCGCTCCTTCATTTTAGTAATCGATACACCTCTAATTAAAATTTCACCTTTTGTTGGTCGTTCTAATCCCGCCATAATATGTAACAGAGTAGACTTCCCCGAACCGGATGTTCCCAGAATACATAAAAATTCACCTTCAGCTATTGTTAAATTTACATTATCTAAAGCCGTAATGATTTCCTGGCCTAAACGGTACTTCTTCGTCAATCCTTTAATTTCAATCAATGGTGCCAAATATTACACCTCCTTCCATAAAGTAGACGTAACATTTAGTAAAATGTTCCTACTTCACCCCATAACTTCAAAAAAAATGAACTAATATCCTAGTAATAAGTTGAAAAAATTTTTGCTTTATTCTACATTAGTTAATATAATTAACAATAATGATAGTATTATCAGGAGGTAATAAAATGTCCTTTCATCTGCAAAAAGAAATAAATCTTTGCAGACAGAAGGAATCATTACTCCGGAAACAGCACAAATATTAATACAGCGTTATCCCGTAGCCAAACGCAGTATGACCCAGACCTTAGCTATTTTAGGTAGCATCCATGTAGAATGGGGAATTGAGCAATTTTTTGTCCCGGAGAGAAAAAGTAGAGAAATTGAAGCAAAAATCAGGCAAGGAGTAGTTTATGCACAAATCTCAGTTCTAAACGGCAAAAGCAGAGTCGTTGATTTAATCACTGCCGAATAATCAAAGCTCCAACTTCAAAATGTTACATACTTCCTGCTTAATTTTTCCCTTAGGACAAACTCGCTGATGTAAGATCGGTTTTTTCTCCAAATCTTGTAGAGCCGGATGGATAGGCATATCTATCTTCCGGCTTAATTCTTTAAGTAGCGCAAATTCTTCCGTTGTACCATTTCTGTCATTCAAACTGTCCCTCAAAGTCAGCTGCGAACCGGTAAGAGCCTCCAATACACTGGCCGTAAATTTAAAGGGACTAGCTGTAGAATCTAATACTGTTACAGTTTCATCACCTGTTTCAGCCACATACTGCTCATAAACTTTCATACCTACAGCAGTATGCGTATCCAGCGTGTACCCATATTTTGTAAATATTTCTTTAATCGTCGCCAGTGTTTGTTCTTCGGTGGCAAACCCTGCCCATAAAATTTCATTTATAGCTTTTTGTACGGTTTCTCCAACCGCAAAGTGTCCTATCTCCTGCAAATCTTTCATCCAAGTAGTAATGGAGACAGCGTCCCTTCCATTCATTTCAAAGAGAAACCTTTCCAAATTACTGGAAATGAGAATATCCATGGACGGGCTAATCGTCTGTTTAAACGGTCTGTTCTTTTCATAAACACCCGAACGGAAAAAATCCGTAAGCACCTTATTCTCATTAGAGGCACAGATTAATTTATGAATAGGCAATCCCATTCTTCCTGCATACCAGGCCGCCAGAATATTACCGAAATTACCGGTCGGCACCACAAAGTTAATTTTTTCGCCTAACTTAATTCTTCCTTCCTTAATTAAATTTATATAGGCGAAAACATAGTATACAATTTGCGGTAAAAGTCTACCCCAATTAATGGAATTGGCAGAAGATAAAGCAAAACCCTGTTCCGCCAGAAAAGAACGGAAAGCCTCATCCGCAAAAAGTGCTTTTACGGCATTCTGACAATCATCAAAATTCCCCTCTACACCAACCACATAGGTATTTTCACCTTCAGTAGTAACCATCTGTCTTTCTTGAATCTGACTTACACCTTTGTACGGATAAAAACAAATTATTCTGAGTCCGGGAACATCTTTAAAGCCTTCCAGAGCAGCCTTCCCCGTATCACCGGAGGTAGCCACTAAAATAACCATCTCCTCCTTCACCTTCAGTTTTTGCAACGCCAGTGATAGGAGATGAGGCATCAACTGTAACGCCATATCCTTAAAGGCAGCCGTAGGTCCGTGCCAAAGTTCCAAAATATATGTGCTGTCTGTAAGTTGATGTAAAGGAGTTATCTCTTTATGAGCAAAATTCCCTTTATAGGCATTATAAATACATCCGGCAATCTCACCAGATGTATAATCATCTAAATATAAAGCCAGAATTTTTGCCGCAACCTCCTGATAAGTTTTCCCCACCAATAAATTAAGCTCATCTTGGGTCAAAACCGGAATATCTTGCGGAACAAAAAGCCCACCGGTAGGTACCATCCCTAATTTAATAGCCTCCGCCGCCGAAACTGCCGGATAATTATCTCTCGTACTAATATACATAAACATTCTCCCCTAGCTAAACTTCTCTTTTCCAAACAAATTTATTTTACCATAACCCTGTGAAACAAAGCAATAAGCGGTTCTGTAGCGTGAGGACAAAACCAACTTTTATCGCAGAGGGGACGCGCGTGGCAGGGGGACGATATGGCAGGGGGACGTTTCAT
>JGI24710J26742_10002756_pt1 | contig 15291 bp, 14 predicted proteins | sample BioPla2DNA2_FD_26742 | JGI IMG/M metagenome (IMG submission 26742) | reverse complement strand
TTCCCCATACGTCGCCGCATTCGAATTGCGACATGAAGGACATATCCTTGTATTTCGACCTGTCCATCCAGAAGACGCCGCCCGTCTCCTCGTTTTTCTTGGCGTATTCAGTCGCCATCTTGCAGAGCGTCTTTGTGGGGGCTATGCCTACAGACACAGGGATACGGCATTTCTCCCATATGTCCTTTCTTATGGTCCTGCAGTAGGACAGCGGGTCCTTTATGTTCGATATGGCCATGTTGAAAAAGGATTCGTCTATCGAGTATATTTCAGCCGCGTCCGTGTAGAGCCTTATCCTCGACATCACTTCGGCGGATATCTCCCGGTAGAGGGACATGTTCATAGACCTGACGACAACACCGTTGAAGGCAAGCATGTTCCTTATCTTGAAATAAGGATCTCCCATCTTTACACCCATTTTTTTGACTTCGTTGGAACGTGAAATAACGCAGCCGTCATTGGAAGAAAGAACTACGACAGGGCGGCTGTCAAGAGAGTTGTCCGCCCGCCGTTCGCATGAGACGAAGAAATTATTGCAGTCCGCAAGCGCGATAGATCTTTCATGCATAAGGTCCGAAGCTCTCATTTTGTCATCTCCTGCCCAGCCATGATAGTCTGACAGTATATATATCATTCTGTTATCTGCGTGTCAATATAGACAACAAATTGACAATAAATATTGAGCAATTTTCCGCGGCAGTACTTTCCGCTGCAAAGTCGGCATAAAAACCGCTGTCGGAGCTCTTTAACTGCGTGCGGGAAGTGATAATATATACAGCACCGTATGTACCGGATCTTAAGGAGGCAGTAATGAATGAAGGGGAAGAAGCTTGAGTTTCTTATCGTCGACCCGCAGAACGACTTCTGCGACCCCAATGGGGCTCTGTACGTACCGGGAGCCGTTGAAGACTCAAAGAGGCTCGCGGAGACAATAAAGAGGCTGAGGAATAAGATAAGCCATATAAGCGTCACCCTTGATACACACCGCCTTGTAGATATCGCGCACCCTATCTTCTGGGTCGACAGCAAAGGCAGACACCCCGAACCTTTCACTCTCATCACCAGGGACGATCTGAAGAAAGGGCTGTGGAGGACCACGGTCCCGGATCATATGGAGAGAGCCGTACGCTATGTGGACGAACTGGCAAAAAACGATCGGTACGTTCTCTGCATCTGGCCTCCGCACTGCCTGATCGGATCATGGGGGCACTGCGTGACAAAGCCTGTTTACGATGCGCTTCTGGAGTGGGAAAATAATTTTTCTCTGGTGGACTACACCTTAAAAGGACTCAACATGTGGACCGAGCATTATTCCGCGCTCAAAGCAGATGTCGAGGATCCGGAAGATCCGTCCACCGGGCTCAACGAAAAGCTTATAAGGAGGCTTCGTGAGGCAGACATCATAGCCATATCGGGACAGGCCCTTTCGCACTGCGTCGCAAACAGCGTGAGAGACCTGGCCGACAACGCCGCTGACGAAGACATCAGGAAACTGGTGCTGCTCATCGACACGACGAGTTCCGTCAAGGGGTTTGAAAAATTGGGCGAGGGTTTTGTACGCAAAATGACCGCCCGGGGAATGCAGGTCTGCAGGTCGGATGAATTTGGGAGGGATTTGTAATGGGAAGGTTTTTTCGTGAGCCCGCAAGCGGTTTCAGCCATCTGGCCGGAGCCGTCCTTTCCGTGGCTGCACTTATATCTTTGCTCTGGATCGCCATAAATAACAGAGACGTGTGGCAGATAGTCTCCTTTTCGATATTCGGCGCCAGCATGATACTCCTCTATTCCGCGAGCGCGACATACCATCTGGTCAACGCATCGGAAAATGTGGTAAGGATACTTCAAAAGATCGATCACAGCATGATCTTTGTCCTTATAGCAGGCACATACACCCCAATATGCCTTACTTTGCTCAGGGGAGCTCTGGGATACCGGCTTCTCGCGCTGATATGGTCCTGCGCCGCAGCAGGAATAGCTATGAAGATGTTCTTTTTCAACATCCCCAGGCTGCTTTACACCGGGATATACCTGATAATGGGCTGGATAGCAGTCTTCGTTATCGTGCCGCTTTACAGGGCAGGAGGACCACTTCCGCTCCTGTGGCTTCTGGCTGGCGGCCTTATGTACACTGCGGGAGGGGTCATATACGCCCTGAAGAAACCGGACATATTCCCCGGATGGCTTGGCTTTCATGAGATCTTTCATATTTTCGTGATATTGGGGAGCGCCGCCCACTACGTTATGATATTTCGCTTTTGCTGAGGCGGATATTCAATGCGGCTGCATATCGGCAAAGGCAGGCATCACCTGGCGAGACCGTAGGCCCTGCTTACCTCCTGAACGAAAATTATCCCCTTGCCCGGTTTATCTATCTCCATTTTTTCTCTGATGGAGGCTATGATGGTTTCGGCGGCATCTTTCTCCGAAATTATCAGGACTATCTCTTTTTCAGGCTCAATTTCCATGAAAAAGAGCCTGCTTGTCTCATGAATGCCGGATCCTCTGGCATTTATCACCGTTCCGCCCTTTGATCCCGCCTCTGTCGCGGCATCTATAACTTTTTCGGCCTTTCCCCTGTCAACTATTACCATTATGGCACAGTGCACCGCACTCTCCCCACCTTCCTCCATATCTGTCTTCGCCGGCCTGCACCCGACGGAACCTATCATCTCGCTCACGGGCACGGTAAAAATTATCCCATGGCCGGCCTTTTCAAACTCAAACTTTTTATTAAGAGCTTCGAGAGCGGGCCTTGCCGTCATCTTGTCCGATCCCATAAGCACTATCTCTTTACGGATGTCTGAGAGGCCCAGAAAATCGGCTATTACTCCCTTTGCCGTCCCTTTGGCCAAAATTATGGTGCCTCCGGAAACACCGCTTTTTTTTGCCTCCCGCATAACCTTGCTGCCTTTTCCGAAATTCACTATTGCATAGATAAGTTCAAAGCAGGCCATTTCTGTATCATTTGGCATGGCTATCCAGTCCCCTTTTCTTTGATTTCAGCATAAAGGCCGCCCCCAAAAGCTGAAGCGCGATTATCGGAGTCAATGCCACCATCGCTATCACACCGAATCCGTCTGAGAGCACGCTTGCCGTGTCTACTGCATCTGCGACTCCCTGAGCAAAAGCAAGGACGAATGTCGCCGTCATGGGGCCTGACGCCACACCTCCGGAATCGAAGGCAATACCTACAAAAAGCCTCGGTACATAGTAGGACATCGCAATTGATATTATGTAACCGGGAAGGAGAAAATGCCATAGGTCTATCCGCGGGCTGAGAATATTCACCACAGAGAGAGCCACGGCCAGGCCGACTCCTATGCCCAGCGTTCCCATGACAAGGCTCCTTTTGACGTATCCGCTTGTAATATTTTCGATCTGATGAGTCAGCACATAGACAGCCGGTTCGGCGAGCACGGTAACGAGACCCAAAATAAACCCTATAGAGATAACGTAATTTCTGTTCTCCATTAGGGCAAGCTCACGTCCTATAGTGCTCCCAACCTCCATAAAACCTCCGTATACTCCCACAAGGAAAAGAACAAGACCGACAAAGGCAGTGGCAAGGCCCTTAACTATTCTTACGGTTGCTGAGTACGACAGTCTGAAGGAAACTTTCTGAAATATCGCGAAGATAACGACGACGGGCAGCAGCGCAAAAAATACTTCTTCTGAGACGATCGGCAGCTTTTCAATAAAGGGATCCATTATCGATCCGGACCGGGTATCTGCGCTAGGAAGTGCTCCTGTAAGCTGTCCGGGGTTTGAGAGTATCCCCATAGACATTACTCCAACTATCGCCCCCACGGAGGCTATGCCTACCATGCCGAAACTGTCTATCTCCGCGGCCTTGCTGTCCTTTTTCAATGCCGAGACCCCTACCGCCAGAGCAAGTATAAACGGCACCGTTACAGCACCGGTGGTCGCCCCTGAGGCGTCAAAGGCTATAGCCATAAATTCTTCCGGCGTGAAATAAGCGAGAAAAAAGACGATAAGATAAAGTGCGGTGAATATTTTGTTTGCAGCGATATTGTACAGTATTCTTATGAAACCCAGAGCCAGCATCAGGGCTATTCCTGTCGAGACTACAAGGACTATGTCCGTCTTATCGATACTGCCGGCAGTAACGTTTTTTACCTGTTGAGCAAGGATGTGAAGGTCGGGCTCGGCGACAGATATGACGAAGCCAAGCACCAGTCCCGCCGCTATAACGATCGGAAGTCTGTTAGTCTTAGCTATTGAGCTCCCCATGAGATTGCCTATCTGCGTTATCCCTATGTCGACCCCTAAAAGAAAAAGCGTAAGCCCTACAACGATCAAAAACGCTCCCACAGTGAACCTTATATAGAGGTCGGTGCCGAAGGGGGTAATGGTTAAGTTCAGGATAGTCACTATGACGGTTATCGGAAGGACCGCCGGAAGGACCTCTTTTAGTTTATCACTAAGCACATTCAAAAAGAAAACTCCCCTCCGTACAAGTGAATTCTGTCGCGGCCAGTTCAGCGGCACAACGCGCGGATGATGTCTTACCGATTATGCTGCACAGATAAAGAATACGTCCGGATCAACAGGCCGGATCTCCTTGCCATTCTGCTTTCGGAACGGATCACCACCCTGCCTGATTGCTGCGGATAATGATCTGTTCAGCGAATTTTTAGAACATAACACGAATAATACCCAATTGGCAATACTTCTGTACGATCAAAATTTGCCCCAAAAAGTATGACGGGCCCTGCGGGCCCGTCATACTTTTATCCAAAGAAACTGCGAACTAACTCTACGTTTTCTTTTTATCAGGCATGTACCAAGCTATGGCCATAAGGATAATACCAAAGACCAAAAGCCCTACAAAACCTATATCAAAAACGGAAGGAAATTTTTCCGAAATTTTAAAAAGTGTCAGTTTGCCGAAGTTCATGGCTTTAAAAATCCCGGTCGCCGCTATGCTCCCGTACATCAGCGAGAATACCAGGGCTCCCGCAATGCCGCCGAGCGCTATCATAGATGCCTGCTTAAAAACATTTGTCCCTATTGCGGCAAAAGACGTTCCGGGACAAGAACCGACCATTCCGAAACCGATTCCGAAGATCAGGCCTCCGACCACGACTCCGAGGTGCATCGTCTTTATACTGAGGTGCGACAGGTTGAGTATTCCCGTTACAGCAAAGACAAAAAGCAGCACGTTCGAAAGGCCTATGGCAAAGAGTATGATCTTGAAGATCGTCAGGTCTTCCAATCTAAGCATCTGACGCATTCTAACGGGACTGGCCGCCTCCACAGTGTACAGCGCAGCGCCGAACAGCACTCCTGTAACGAGCCCAATTAAAAGATTCATCTCAGTCCCTCCTATCCCATCTTCCGAAGCGCTTTGGCAGTGGGGATCGCCACGGCAAAAGCACAGGCGCCAAACACTATGCCGCTCACGCTGCCCTGCATAATGCCGCTCATCATATGCCCGCTGGTACAGCCGTCAGCCAGCCGGGCGCCGAAGAGAAAAATAAAACCGCCTACGAGCTCTCTGATATAATATTTTTCGAACGCGGTCTTGGGCCCGGGCGCCCTGAGTTCATCCTGCCCCATCCTGTTTTTCTTATTAGGATCCAAGGTCCATGCCAAAAAGCCTCCGAGCGGTATCGCGAGCAAAAATACCATTGCAAAGTTAAGCGGTTTCTTGATATCCTTAGCCAAGGAACCCTCACCTTTTTCGTAATAGGCATTAGTACTGGTGTAGCCGCTTTTGCGGGAGCTGTCTTCGGTAATGACCGAAGGATCGAAAACACTGTGGATCATACCGCCTATCATCGAAAATTGAGTTGAGACTCCGACCGGCTTGATCACAAGGACCGATATCGCAAAAACTACACCAAGAAAAATCGCTTTAAATATCCATGAATCGGGTTTTCCGTTCATCTCCATTTTTCGCCTCCTTTGTTATGGCTTAAGTTAACGTTGTATCTTCCTCGTTATTATATATGATGTTGGTAGCACTGAATGTGACCATGTCACACGGACCGCCGTTTTTACTAGGTAAAAAGGCCTGCTTTCCGATGTTTATACTGACATTGGTGATCCTTATAAATAACCATTATAGATTGTCCGGCTCAAAGGGAAGGCCGCGCGAAAATCATCACGCCTAAGGATCACAAAATAGACAGGTCCTTGGGCTGGTGACGGAGTTCGCTTCGGTCAGAGAAGTTAAACAATAGAATGCGCGGCCTTATTTGACCAGACCGTAGACCTTACTCACTTCCTGGATAAAAATTATGCCTTTCCCCGGTTTCTCAATTTCCATCCTTTCGCTGATCAGGGAGACTATCGCCTCCGCGTTTTTTCTCTCAGCGAGTATAAGGACTATTTCTTTCTCAGGTTCAATCGCCATGAAGAACAGCTTGCTTGTATCATGTATCCCCGACCCTCTTGCGTTGATTATCGTTCCGCCTTTTGAACCGGCTTCTGCTGCCGTATCAATGACTTTTTCGGCTTTGCCTCTATCCACAATTACAGTAATCGCGCAGTACATCTTTTCTTCTCCCTCCTTTTTTTCATGTGTCTCGGAGACCTCGTGACCAACAGAGCCGATTACCTCATTGATGGACAGGGTGAATGCAATTCCGTGCCTTTTGTTCTCAAAATGCAGTTTTTCGTCAAGTTCCTCGAGGACGGAGCCTGTTATGTGCTTTTCCGAAACCATGAGTATTATCTCTCTTCTGATATCCGATAATCCCAGAAAATCCTTTACAACGTTATTTTCGGTCCCTTTTCCCAGGATGATGGTGCCCCCGGATACCCCGAATTTTTTTGCAGTCTGAACGACTCCGCTTCCCTTACCGAAATCGACTATTACACATATCAGTTCAAAACCAAACTCGGCGACGTTATCGGGCATTTTCCGTCCGGCCCCCTTTCTTTGATTTCAACTTAAATGCCACTCCCAAAAACTGAAGGGCGATGATTGGAGTGAGGGTCACCATAGCGATAGTGCCGAACCCGTCCGACAAAATACTTGCGTTTTCAGCCGCACCGGCGACCCCGTGGGCAAACGCAAGCACAAAAGTCGCAGCCATCGGCCCCGATGAGACCGCTCCCGAATCAAAGGCAATGCCAACAAAAAGGCCCGGGACATAATACGACAGCGCGAGCGCCAGTGCGTAGCCGGGCAGTATAAAGTGCCACGGCATGATCTCGGGGGTAAGTATATTTATGACGGAGAGGGCGATGGCAGTGCCTACTCCCAGACTGAGCGCCACAAGCACCAGGCTTCTTCTGACATATCCGCTGGTAACGTCCTCAATTTGCCGTGTAAGCACGTAGACGGCCGGCTCTGCCAATATGGCGGCCAACCCTATTAAAAATCCTACCCCTATTACAAAGCCCTTATTTTCAAGCCCTGCAAGATTTTTGCCAACAAGGCTTCCCACCTCCCAAAAACCTCCGTAGACCCCTAACAGGAAGAGCACCAGGCCGATGAAGGAAAAGACAAGCCCCGCCGCTATTTTTCTCAGGGCCCTGCGAGAGAGCTTGAAATTAATATTCTGGAATATGATGAATATAATTACTATCGGAGTCAGTGCCATAAAAACCTCAGCCGCAACAAGAGGAAGTTTTTCTATGAACGGAGCCATCAGGGCGCCCGAAGCCGGGACAGACTCTGCGGAGCTTTCAGCCAATGCTTCCGTTTGCGAAACCACTCCCATGAGCATAACCGCGATTATAGCGCCCGCACAGACCATCGCCACCATGCCAAAGCTGTCGGCTTCACCGGTCCGGCTGTCCTTTTTGAGTGCGGAGACACCCATGGCGAGGGCAAGTATAAAGGGTATAGTCACGGCTCCGGTCGCCGCCCCCGAGGCATCAAAGGATATCGCAATAAATTCGTTCGGGGTAAAATAGGCGAGCGCGAATATAATAAGATAAAGGAACGTGAGCGTCACTTTGAGTGAAACATTGTAAACGATCCTTGCAAAGCCCAGCGAAAGAGCTGCCGCTATGCCCGCAGCAACGGCCAGTATGACCGCCAAGCCTCTGATCGCTCCGGAGGTCACGGATTCAAGCTGCTTAGCGAGCACGTGAAGCCCCGGTTCGGCGACAGTTATGGTAAACCCCAGAAAAAGGGCGGCTGCCACCACCACCCACAGCTTGTTTGTCTTGGCTATCGAAGCTCCCATCAAATTACCGATTTGCGTTATCCCGATATCTACCCCGAGGAGGAATGTATAGAGCCCGGCGAATATCAAAAAGGCCCCTATAAGGAATCTCAGGTACACATGATCATCCAACGGGGTCAGTGTATAGTTCAGTATCGTCACTATAACGGTTATCGGCATGACGGCCAGCAAGGCGTCTCTGAATTTCTCAGCAATCACACTCAAAACGATCCATCCCTTTCCCGACGATATTCATCGCCTCCTAATAAGAAGATCTTTCAACAAAAAAGATTCACGCTGTTGATTATAACAAAGAAACTCGAAGGGTTGCCCCCATTGTTGCCGGCTATGAACGATTGAATAAACATCAGGACAAAATAACAGAAAACTCGGACGGCATAGGAGAATAAATACACAACCGGAATACGGCCTCCGACGGCCGTACAAAAAGGCCGTTTCCGGAGACGAGGCTATCGAAGAGGTGAAGAGAGAGAGCGAAAAGCAAATCGGCCCGGAAATTATCGTATATTTATCAAAAAAATGTTTCCGGCCGAAAAATGATGTCGGTAAATCCGGCTATCTAAACGTTAATGAGGCGGTTTACCTTAAATCGGCGGGATCGTGCCACGGGGGCGCGGAGGAAAAAGTACCATCCTACGCGCCCTCTGCACTTTATTGCTGCCGCAAGATCATGTTTTGATCGCTATTTCTGTTTCAATTGCCGTACTACGTCGATTACCGTGCCATCACGCCATTCTATGACACCCACAATGCGGTCTTCGGTATCTACAGGATCTGTCGGTCCCGCCATCCTGTGGGCTCTTTCGACGAGTTCGTCCATGGAGACCATCGGAAGACCCTTGACCGCGGAACAGGCATCAAGGAGATCCTTGCGCCTCGGGTTGACTGTAATTCCATATTCCGTAACTATCGCGTCCACTACCTCGCCGGGAGTTGTAACACTGTAGACATTGTCAGTGACACACGGGATGCGTCCGCGGAGGAGAGGCTGGGCTATTATCGTAAGCTTGGCTCCGGCGGCTGTGTCCTGGTGTCCGCCTGTCCCGTGCAGCAACGCTCCGTCGGCCTCGGTGTTTACGTTGGCATTGAAGTTTACATCGACCTCAGTCGCTCCGAGGATAACGACGTCAAGCATGTTGACAGCTGCGCCCGAGTTCCATGGGTTGGCGTACCAGTCGGCCGATATTTCGATGTGCTTCGGGTTTTCCCCTATAGAACGAACGGCTTCAAGGTCAAAGGACTGGACGTCCATCAGCCTTTCTACCAATCCCTCTTTGAGGAGTTCAACGAAGTAGCCCGTGATGCCTCCGAGGCCAAAGCTGCCTTTGATGCCCTTCTTTATCATTGCTTCCTTCATGAATGCCGTAACTGCAAGCGGAATGCCGCCTGCGCCGGTCTGGAAGGAAATGCCGTCCTTGAAGTAAGGGCTGGCCTCTATCAACTCCGAAGCATATTTTGCTATAAGAAGGCGGAGCGGATCCCTGGTGACCTTCGTAGTACCTGAAACTATACCTGCGGGATCTCCTATGCTCGGGACTTCTACCACTATATCGGCGTAGACCTGGGAAATCGAGACCGGAGCTACGGGATAGGGCTGGAGATTATCTGTGACAGCAACGACACAGTCCGCATACTGAGCGTCCGTGAAGGCGTATCCGAGCGATCCGCAAGCGGACTGTCCCTGGGTGCCGCAGATATTCCCATACTTGTCGGCTGTCGGAGCGGCTATGAAGGCTACGTCTATGTGGACATCACCTGACGCAACTGCGCGCGGACGTCCGCCGTGGCTTCTCAATACTACGGGGACATCCATTCCTCCCTCTGATACCAGCTGTCCTATCGGCCCGTTTACGGATCCCATTATTCTGGTAATGACGCCGTTTTTGATGTGCTCGATCAGTTTTTTATGCACGCCGAAGAGGGCTGTCGGGAAGAGTGTCAGGTTTTTGATGCCCATCTCAGCGCACGCGTCGATGACCATATTGACTACATAGTCGCCATTGCGGAGGTGGTGGTGGAATGATACCGTCATCCCGCTTTTGAGTCCGGATGCGGCGATCGCAGCCTTTATGTCGCTTACGCGCTTATCGGTGCATGTGCTGTTGACGCAGCGGATCTTTCCGCCAGCCCTGTATCCTTCCGGTTTTAAGGCAAATGCGCCCTGAAAGGGCTTCGTTTTGCCGTATCCTTCGATAAAATCAGGTATCTCACGGCCCAGTGCGTTCTTCGCCATCTTACTTCACCTCCAAAAGTCCGGCCTTGACAAGAGTGTGCTCTGCTCTCTTGACGACCGGGATATCGACCATTCTTCCGTCGACAGAGACCGCACCCTGACCGCGTTCCGCGGCTTCCTTCGCCGCCGCCACGATCTTGAGGGCCTTCTCTATTTCCTTCTCCGTCGGGTTGAAGACATCATGTATGATCGGTATCTGGTTTGGATGGATGACGCTCTTTCCTTCAAAACCGAGCTGCTTGATGAACTCTGTCTCTTTGCGCAGTCCGGCATCGTCTGTGACCCTCGGGAAGACCGTGTCGATCGGGTCGACTCCGGCCGCCCTGGCCGCGAAGACAAGCATGCGGCGGGCCCAGTCAAGTTCGGTCCCTTCGCTCGAGCGGCTGGTCTTGAGGTCTGCCGTGAGGTCTTCTCCGCCCGGGATTATCGCTGCAACGCGCGGAGATGCGGAGGCGATGTCATAGGCGTTCCAGATCCCCTTCGCAGTTTCAAGCAGGCAGAATATTTTTGTCCGTCCGACCGGTATGCCGTGCTTATCCTCGATCATCGAGAGTTCTTCATCGATGATCTTTACAGTGTTGGCATCATCGACCTTGGGAGCTCTGACTCCCTGAAGCACCGGGAATGGAACAACGGCCGCGAGGTCGTCCTTCCAGTACTCGGTATCGACTCCGTTGATGCGTACTGTTACCTCACATTTTCCGAATTCCCCCTGCTTCAGGAAATGCTGGACAAGAATGCGGGCGGTATCCTTTTCAGCCATCGCAACGGCATCTTCCAGGTCAAGTATCAGACCGTCCGGACCGAAGAGATACCCTCTTGTGAGCATGTTGGGGTTGTTGCCCGGAAGGTACAGCATAGTGCGGCGCATTACCTCTCACCTCCCATAAGCCTCTTTACAGCGGCCTCCACTCTTGCTCCCAAAACTATGTCCAGAGCACCGTTGTCCTGGATCGAGATCTCAATATCCTTTACGCCCATGGAAGCAATGACCTCTGAGACCTTTTTTTCCATGGCCGACTTGAATCTTGCAGCACTGCTGCCGGTTATCTGAATTTTTACGCCTGTGCCCGAAGCTGCTTCAGATACCGTTACGAGACAGTCCATTGATTCCAGAGTCCCGGCCTGAGCTGTATTCATGGTATTTTACCTCCCTGCTTATGTCATGGAGAAACGGCCCGCCTGCCCGTCTCAACCGAGAGCTGGGAAGGCAGGCCGTTTATTTGTACAGTTGCATTATCTTCCGGTCAGATACTTTTTTGTATGATCCGACCGAAAGCATCCCTACTCTGTTAGTCGTCGAATCCGATGAGGCTGCCCTCATCCCACGCGCACATCTTCTTGACTTTTGCCTTCGCGGCTTCGAGTTTCGCTCCCGTGAATGTGGGATCGATCTTACCGGCTATTGCGGCCGCCATGTCGATGGTGCTGGCTGCGTTCTTCTCCCAGTCGGGATCGCCGCGGAAGTCGCGCAGAACGTCGTATGTGAGGGTGCCGGGCTTGCTTTCGACCAAGACTTCGCCAAGAGCCTTCTCTATCTTCTGGGCTGCTTCGTCAAGGCAGAGATACTCAAGCATCATCTTTGCCGTCAGTACCATTGCGCTCGGGTTTACCTTGTACTGGTGGGCATACTTCGGCACGGAACCGCTGCTGGGTTCAAAGAGGGCTGCATCTTTGCCTATGTTTCCGCTCGGAGCAAATCCCAGGCCGCCTGTGAGCTGTGAAGCTTCGTCAGAGAGGATGTCTCCGAAGACGTTGCTTGCAACTATTACGCTGTAATCCTGCGGGTTCTTGATCAGCCACATTGCTGTCGCGTCGGCGTTCTCTTCGATCCCCTTGATGCCGTACTGCTCGTATTCCTTTGCTATCTCAAGGAAGATCCTCTTCATCATTCCGTCTGTCTCGCGGATGACGTTTGCCTTGTTGCAGCAGTGGACTGTCTTGCGGCCGGTGTCTTTCGCGTATTCGAAAGCTGCGCGGATTATGCGCTCGCAGCCGTCCTTCGAGAAAACACGCCATGATACCGCGACTTCGCGGCCCTTGAATCTCTCCATGCCCTTGTGCAGATCGAACATAGCTTCCGGAAGCGGGTAGAATTCGACTGCCGCGTAAAGGTCTTCTGTATTTTCACGGAAGAGGACTATGTCAATGTCGGGGTCGTGCGCAAGCGGAGTTCCGATCCCGGGAAGCTTCTTCGCGGGGCGGAGGTTGATGTAAAGGTCAAAGAGCTGGCGCATCTGAAGGATAGCAGATTTGAAGCCCTTTACGCCGGCCTTCGATGTGATGGCTGCCATAAGTGTCGCGTCTGTTTCGCGAATCGATTTGATGGTTTCGGGCGGAACTGTGTTGCAGCGGGGGTCGCCTTCGCCGAATTTCTTTATCGATTTTTCCCACATGCACCAGCCCAGGTCAGCGCGGACCCAGTCGATGGGGAGATTGAGGGATTCCAGGACCAGAAGCGCACCCTCCATCATGTCGAATCCGGAGTCGTCCCCGGCCATGTAACATACCTTATAGCGATCCTTCTTTTCCTTCACTTTCAGAGCATTGGCTGACATATGATTTCCTCCTCTTGATTTTTTACTTTTTTATTTGACAGCTGTCCGGTTTATCTTCGGACCGGGACGATATCATGCCCGGGACCGGACGGCCTGAAACCTGTAACGACCTTTATCGGATCTTAGGCAAGCCCCAGAGACTTCTTTACGTGGGGGATAAGTCCGCCGTCCTTTATAAGCCCCTGCACGAATTCCGGATACGGAGGGAACTTGAACTCTTTGCCGTTTGCAATTATCACGCCTTTTTCAAAGTCGACTTCTACCTCGTCGCCCATGCTGATGGCATCGACCGCCTCGGGGCAGACGATGATCGGAAGTCCTTCGTTGAAACAGTTGCGATAGTAGATGCGCGCGAAGCTCTTGGCGATGATGACTGCAATGCCGCGCTCCTTGATGCATGTAACAGCCTGTTCGCGGCTGGATCCGCAGCCCCAGTTCTTGCCTCCGACGATTATGTCGCCAGGTTTGGCGTTCTTGTTGAACTCCATATCGAGGTCTTCAAGAGCTACCTTCGCCATGTCGGCGCGTTCCTTGATCGTGTAGGTGTACTTGCCTGGGAAAATGACGTCAGTGTTTACGTCGTCTCCGTATTTCCAAACTTTACCTTTGACAGACATGTTAAAGCGCCTCCCTCGGATCGGAGATCTCGCCCTTTATGGCGGATGCTGCGACCATCATCGGGCTTGCAAGGTAGATGAAGCTGTCCTTGTCGCCCATGCGGCCCTTGAAGTTACGGTTTGCTGTGCTGATTGCTGTCTCTCCCGGAGCAAGGATGCCTTCGTGGTTGCCCATGCAGGGTCCGCATCCCGGGTTGCAGATGACGCATCCGGAATCGAGGAATATGTCGAGAAGTCCCTCTTTCATCGCCTGGCGGTAAACTATCCAGGAGGCGGGGATAACTATCGTACGGACTGCCACTCTCTTCCCCTTAAGGATCGCCGCGGCCGCACGGAGGTCTTCGATACGCCCGTTCGTGCAGCTTCCGAGGAACGCCTCGTGGATCTTTGTGCCTTTTACTTCGCTGATCGGGCCATAGTTGTCGACCTTGTGCGGCTTCGCAACACCGGGTTCNATGTCGCCGAGGTCGTAGTGGTACTCGGCTGCGTAGACCGCGTCTTCGTCTGCCCAGAGGGGCTCCCAGCGGTCGCACTTTGCGTTGTCCTTTATTGCGTCGAGGACTTTCTGATCAGGCTTGCAAACGGCGTTCTTGGCTCCGAATTCGATGCCCATGTTGCAGAGGGTCATCCTCTCGGCGATGCTCATGTTCTCGATGCCTTCGCCGTGGAACTCTACGCTCATGTAGTCGGCTCCGTCAGCCTTTACGTCTCCGATGAACTTGAGGATGAAATCCTTCGCGGAGACGCCGGGCTTGAATTTGCCTGTGACTACGACTTTCATGCTTTCGGGGACCTTGAACCAGATCTTGCCCGTCGCCCATGCCGCTGCCATCTCCGAACGTCCGATGCCTGTCGAGAATGCGCCGTAGGCTCCGTACGTGCAGGTGTGGCTGTCGCTTCCGACCATGATGAGTCCCGGGAGGGCAAAGCCTTCCTCGCACATCTTCTGGTGGCATACTCCGCCGTCGCTGGTCACATCATAGAGATGCTTGATGCCCTGCTCTGCCGCGAATTCACGCACTTCCTTGTGGTTCACAGCGTGGTCGCTGGAAGGTGCCGGGACTGCGTGGTCAAGGATAAAGACTATGCGCTCGGGCTTCCATACGTTCTTAACGCCAATTTTCTTGAATGTCCTTGCGATCGGAGCCCCGTTGTCGTGGCTCATGCACCAGTCAGGTTCGACTGTTACGACCTGGTTGGCTACTACGTCATAGCCGGCCGCCCTGCCAAGTGCCTTTTCGGCAAATGTCTTGCCCATCTTACTTTCACGCTCCCTGTATGAAAATAATATTAAAACTTCTGAATAGTTGTCCGCGCTGCCTGGCTTTTTCTTTTAAGAGCAAAGCGGCCGTCATCTGCCTTTTCGATACCGGCGGCCGCCCTGCCCTTTGTCTGCTTACTTCTTCGCCGCGGCCTGGGCCTTGAGGTATTCCATAAGGCCGCCGGCCTTCATTATGTCGTTTTCAAGGTCGCTGACCGCATCTCCGTGGAACTCGTGTCCGCTGGTCACATCCTTGATGGTGCCGGTCGAAAGCTCGACTTCGAGCTGGTCGCCGTCTTTGATCTTTCCTGCTTTGATGGCATCCGAGAGACCCTTTACAAAGAGGACCGGATAGCCGTTGTTGATGGCGTTGCGGTAGTAGATGCGTGAGCATGTCTCGGCAAGTACTACGGGGATGCCGGCATATTCCAGGCAATAGACCGCGTGCTCACGGCTC
>JGI24710J26742_10002751_pt1 | contig 15316 bp, 25 predicted proteins | sample BioPla2DNA2_FD_26742 | JGI IMG/M metagenome (IMG submission 26742) | reverse complement strand
GGTCACAGATTCCTTCTGTCTTCGGCGGAACATGCTCAATATGATAGGTAGCACCGCATGCAAGACATGCACGTCTGCCGGACATTCTCTTAATAATGTTTTCGTCCGGAACATCCACATTGATCGCATAGTCAATCTTGTCACCTAACTCTGTCAGAGCTTTATCAAGAACTTCTGCCTGCGGAATCGTTCTTGGGAATCCATCCAGAACATAACCGTTCTTGCAGTCATCCTGTGCTACTCTGTCAAGCAGAATCTTAACCGTCAGCTCATCCGGCACTAAAAGCCCCTGATCCATGTATTTTTTTGCTTCCATGCCAAGTTCTGTACCGTTTTTGATGTTTGCTCTGAAAATGTCACCTGTAGAGATATGCGGTACGCTGTATTTGTCCGCAATCATCTTAGCCTGCGTTCCTTTTCCTGCTCCCGGAGCGCCTAACATAATAATCTTCATGATAGTCTTTCCTTTCTTGTGTAAAAGAGTCCAAATCCGAGACCTGCATAAAACTTTGTTAAAAATTTCTCCGTCTATGCAAGTCATGGGACAGTACAAACCTGTCCTGCCCCAAACTTAAACTTCCGTCATTAGTCATTTAAAAAACCTTTATAATTACGAACTAACATCTGTGATTCGATCTGTTTCATTGTCTCTAAAAGAACACTGACAATGATAATCAGGCTCGTACCGCCGAAGGAAATGCTTGCATTAAACACTCCGCTGAAAACGAACGGAAGTACTCCGACAATTGTAAGACCAATTGCACCGATAAAGACAATATAAGTCAGTACCTTATTCAGATAATCACTGGTCGGCTTGCCCGGTCTGATACCCGGAATAAAACCGCCGCGCTTTTTCATGTTATTCGCTACTTCCAATGGATTAAAGCTGATGGATGTATAGAAATATGCAAAGGCAATGACTAATACAATATAAACCACCAGACCAATGGAATACTGCGGAGTACTCAGCTTACACCAGTTGCTTGAGCTAAGCCCCTTTAAGATCTCCGCCCACACGCCTGTCCCGTTATATCCGATCAAAGTACAGATAATAACCGGGAACTGCATCAGGGAAGATGCAAAGATAATCGGCATAACGCCGCCTGTGTTAACCTTTAACGGAATACCGCCGGACTGTCCGCCCACCAGCTTCCTGCCCTGTATTTTCTGTGCATACTGTACAGGAATTTTTCTTACACCGCCGTTTAACAATACAACCAGAACAACCATAGCTACCATGACCACTGCAATGATTACTGCAGCAACTACACCTGTAGCAATCGGTTTGCCCTTTATAAATTGCTCGTACAGTCCTGTTAAATCCTGCGGTACTCTGGAAACGATATTGATGACCAGGACGATGGAAATACCATTTCCTACTCCGTGCTCTGTGATTCTCTCACCAATCCACATCAGGAATGCACTACCGGCTGTAAGCGATGCCACTACCGTGATAATTTCCAATGCGTCATATTTGATAAGAAGACCCTGCCGTCCAAAACCAATCGCCATAGCGATGGATTCGATAAGAGCGAGCACAACGGTTACATAACGTGTAATCGATGCAATCTTCTTTCTTCCGTCCTCTCCATCCTTCTGCATCTCCTCCAGCTTCGGAATCGCGATCGTTAAAAGCTGCATAATGATCGAAGATGTGATGTAAGGAGTGATGTTCAGTGCAAACACGGACATCTGTGCGAAAGAACCGCCTGTAAAGGCATCCAGAAGATTAAAAGCATCACCGGTCTGTGCTGCAAACCAGTTTGCAAAATAATCCGGATTTACACCCGGCACTGGAAGCTGTGATCCGAGTCGGATCACAACTAACATTGCAAATGTAAAGAAAATCTTATTACGAATCTCTTTGATTTTAAAAGCATTCTTGAGAGTTGTAAGCATTAAATCACCTCTGCTGTTCCACCAAGTGCTTCAATTTTTTCTTTTGCAGATGCACTGAACGCATTTGCCTGAACTGTAAGCTTCTTGGTAAGTTCTCCATTTCCGAGAATCTTCACGCCATCAAAAGAGTTCTTAACAACGCCTGCTTCAATTAAAGATTCAACAGTTACAGTGCTGCCTGCTTCAAATCTTTCTAATTCTGTTACATTGATAGCGACGATATCCTTCGTGTTTCTGTTTGTGAAACCTCTCTTCGGAATACGTCTGTATAACGGCATCTGACCACCTTCAAAACCCGGTCTCGGAGCGCCGGAACGTGCCTTCTGTCCCTTGTGTCCCTTACCTGCAGTCTTACCGTTTCCTGAACCGTGTCCACGTCCACGTCTAAAATTATTGCTCTGTTTGGAGCCTTCTGCCGGTCTTAAATTTGATAAATCCATTGTGACACCTCCTTGTATTAAACTTCTTCAACCTTTACTAAATGTCTGATCTGCTGGATCTGTCCTCTGGTTGCTGCGTTATCCGGAAGTATTACGGAATGCTGCAGTTTACGAAGTCCCATGGAAGCTACAGTTGCCTTATGCTTCGGCACTGCACCAATGGTGGATTTTACCAGCGTAATTTTTAATTTCTTATCTGCCATGATGATTTCTCCTTTCCAAGTCTATTCGTTAGGACAGAACCTCGTCAACAGACTTGCCACGCTTCTTAGCAACCTCTTCAGGAGTCTTTAACTGGCTTAAGCCTGCGATTGTAGCAAGTACAACGTTCTGCTTATTGTTGGATCCTAAAGATTTTGTACGGATATTCTTGATACCTGCAAGCTCACATACGCTACGAGCCGGACCGCCGGCGATAACACCGGTACCTTCCGGAGCTCTCTTTAAAAGAACGGATGCGGAACCGAACTTACCAAGAAAATCATGTGTAATAGAGTTATTTTCATCTAAAGCAACATTTACCAGATTCTTTGTTGCATCCTCTTTTCCTTTGCGGATTGCTTCCGGAATTTCGGCTGCCTTTCCAAGTCCTGCACCTACGTGTCCGTTGCCGTCACCTACAACAACTAAAGCAGTGAAGCGGAAGTTACGACCACCCTTTACAACCTTAGTTACACGCTTGATGGAAACTACTTTTTCTGTTAATTCCAGATTGCTCACGTCAATGATTGTACGTTTCATGTGTGTTTCTCCCTTCCTAGAATTCTAAGCCAGCTTCTCTGGCTGCTTCAGCTAATGCTGCGATCTTACCCTGGTATATAAAGCCGCCTCTGTCAAAGACTACTGTCTTAATACCCTTGTCTAATGCTCTCTTAGCGATTACTGTTCCTAAATATGCTGCTGCATCAACGTTATTGGTCTTCTCCAGTTCAGCCTTCACATCTTTTTCAAGAGTGGATGCTGCAACGAGAGTGTTTCCAACTGTATCGTCAATAATTTGAGCATACATATGATTATTGCTTCTGAATACAGCTAAACGCGGTCTTTCCGCTGTGCCGCTGAAACGGTTACGGATTTTCATGTGCTTCTTTACACGAACTTTTTGTCTTGATTCTTTGCTAACCATTTTTCACACTCTCCTTATTTATTTCTTACCAGTCTTACCAACTTTACGTCTGATCACTTCATCAGCATACTTGATACCTTTGCCCTTGTAAGGTTCCGGTCTTCTCTTGTCTCTGATTTCAGCTGCGAATTGGCCAACTTTCTCTTTATCGATACCTTTAACAATGATGATGTTCTGTCCATCAAGCACTGTCTCAATGCCTTCCGGATCTTCCATTTCTACAGGATGGGAATATCCTAAAGATAATGTCAGTTTCTTTCCGGCCTTTGCTGCTCTGTAACCTACACCGTTTACTTCCAGCTTCTTCTCATATCCTGCGGTAACACCAACTACCATATTGTTAATGAGGGTTCTTGTTAAACCATGTAAGGATTTCATTTTCTTTAAATCATTCGGTCTTGTAACGAGAACTTCTGCTCCCTCAACCTTGATTTCCATCTCTGCAGGTAAAACTCTTTCAAGTGTTCCCTTAGGACCTTTTACAGTCACTTTATTATTTTCTGCAACTTCTACTGTTACGCCAGCAGGAATCGCGATTGGCATTCTTCCTATACGTGACATGCCCGTACCTCCTATATATAATGTGGATGAATTAATATGCTAATTGTCTCCTAAGACCTTCAAAGAACGCTTAAACGTTCTCTCAGGCGTTTGCGAAGCAGTCGCCTTACCATACATAAGCAAGAACTTCGCCGCCAACCTGCAGCTCTCTTGCCTTCTTATCCGTAATAACGCCCTGGTTTGTGGAAATGATAGCGATTCCAAGTCCGCCAAGTACCTTCGGCAGCTCTTCCTTGCCAGCATATACACGAAGACCCGGCTTGGAAATTCTCTTGATACCGGAAATGATCTTTTCGCTCTTATCTGCACCATATTTTAAGGTAATATGAATTGTCTTAAAAGCACCATCTTCGATAATGTCATATTTTTTGATGTATCCTTCATCTACAAGAATATCAGCGATAGCTAATTTCATCTTAGAAGCAGGAACGTCTACTGTATCATGTTTTGCAGTGTTTGCATTACGGATTCTTGTAAGCATATCTGCAATCGGATCGCTCATTGTCATTTAAATTTGCCTCCTTATCTACTCTTTACCGGCTGATTCTTACCAGCTTGCTTTCTTTACGCCCGGGATCTGGCCTTTGTATGCTAACTCACGGAAGCAAATTCTACAGATTCCGTATTTTCTTAAGTAAGCATGTGGACGTCCACAGATTTTACAACGTGAATATTCTCTTGTAGAGAATTTCGGGTTACGCTGCTGTTTAATCTTCATTGCTGTCTTAGCCATGAATTTACTCCTCCTATTTCTCAAACGGCATGTTAAATAATGTTAACAGTTCACGAGCTTCCTCGTCTGTCTTAGCTGTGGTAACGAAGATGATATCCATACCTCTTACCTTATCTACCTTATCGTATTCGATTTCCGGGAAGATAAGCTGCTCTTTGATACCAAGTGCATAATTTCCTCTGCCGTCGAACGCGTTCGGGTTTACACCTCTGAAGTCACGTACACGAGGTAAAGCAAGGTTTACCAGACGATCTAAGAATTCATACATCTTCTCGCCACGGAGTGTAACCTTACATCCGATCGGCATACCTTCTCTGATCTTGAAGTTCGCAACGGAGTTCTTTGCTCTTGTCAGAACTGCTTTCTGACCTGTGATAGTTTCCATATCCTTTACAGCAGATTCCAGAAGCTTTGCATTGTCCTTTGCCTCACCTACGCCCATGTTGATAACGATTTTATCGAGCTTCGGCACTTCCATAATATTTTTATATCCAAACTTTTTGACCATAGCATCTACGATCTCGTTTTTATACATCTCTTTAAGTCTGCTCACGCCTTTTGTCCTCCTTCCTTAGAATTAATCGATTACGTCACCTGTTGTCTTTGCGAAACGGACCTTTTTGTCATTCTCAATCTTGAAGCCGATTCTGGTTGCTTTTCCCTTGTGAACGTACATTACGTTGGAAGCATCGATCGGAGCTTCTTTCTGAACGATTCCACCATTCTGGTTTGCTGCAGACGGCTTTGTGTGTTTGGAAATCACATTGACACCTTCTACAACTACCTTTCCGTTCTTGTGGTCAACGGAAATAACTTTTCCTTCTTTGCCATTATCTTTTCCGGCGATTACTTTAACAGTATCACCTTTTTTAATTTTCATAGTTGCCATGCCTGCACCTCCTATAATACTTCCGGAGCCAGGGAAACAATTTTCATAAACTGTTTTTCACGAAGCTCTCTCGCTACCGGTCCAAAGATACGGGTTCCTCTCGGAGTCTTGTCATCCTTGATAATAACTGCAGCATTTTCATCGAATTTGATATAAGAACCGTCTTTACGACGTGCACCTTTTACGGAACGTACCACTACAGCTTTTACAACATCACCTTTTTTTACAACGCCGCCTGGTGTTGCATCTTTAACGCTGGCAACGATTACATCGCCGATCTGTGCATATCTTCTTGTAGATCCACCCATAACTCTGATGCAGAGTAATTCCTCAGCACCTGTGTTATCGGCAACCTTCAATCTGGTTTCCTGCTGAATCATGCTAATTCTCCTTCCATCGTATGACTGAAATCATGTCACACATCTTTCCTTGCAAAATTATTTTACCTTCTCAACAATTTCAACAAGTCTCCATCTCTTGTCCTTGGATAAAGGTCTTGTCTCCATTACTTTCACGATGTCACCAATGTTGCATTCATTGTTCTCATCATGAGCTTTTAACTTATAGGTATCTTTTACGATCTTGTTGTACAGAGGATGCTTTACGTGCTCTTCGATAGCAACAACGATTGTCTTATCCATCTTATTGCTGATAACTTTACCAGTACGTGTCTTTCTTAAATTTCTTTCCACGATCTCGATCTCCTTCCTAAGCTTCCATCACAACTCACCCACGTGTGTCGGTTTTAAGCTGTGTAGCAAGATATTATGCGTTTGCTTTTTCCTTCTGTGTGATCACAGTCTGGATTCTGGCAATATTCTTTCTTACTTCTTTGATTCTTGCTGTATTGTCTAACTGATTTGTTGCGTTCTGGAATCTCAAATTGAAAAGTTCTTTCTTAGCAGCTACTAATTCCTGTGCTAATTCAGAAGCTGATTTGTTGTTTAAATCTTCTACAAACTTCTTAGTTTTCATTTGATACACCGCCTTCCAAGTCTGCTTTAGAAACAATTTTACATTTACATGGAAGCTTATGCATAGCGAGACGTAATGCTTCTCTTGCGGATTCCTCAGGAACTCCTGCGATTTCAAACATTACACGTCCCGGTTTCACAACCGCTACCCAGTATTCAAGAGTACCTTTACCGGAACCCATACGTGTTTCTGCTGGTTTTGCTGTTACTGGTTTATCCGGGAAAATCTTAATCCATACTTTACCGGTACGCTTTGTATAACGTGTAAGCGCGATACGGGCTGCTTCAATCTGATTGGATCTGATCCAGCAAGGTTCTGTTGCTACCAGACCATATTCACCATAAGTAAGCTTATTTCCTCTTAATGCTTTACCAGCCATAGTACCACGGAACTGTTTACGACGTTTCACTCTTTTTGGCATTAACATTATTTATCGCTCCCTTCCTTGTTGGATTTCGTAGGAAGTACTTCACCCTTGTAGATCCATACTTTAACACCGATTTTACCATAAGTGGTATCTGCTTCTGCAAAACCGTAATCAATATCTGCACGAAGTGTCTGAAGCGGAATAGTACCTTCGCTGTAGAACTCAGTACGAGCCATATCAGCTCCGCCAAGACGTCCGGAACATGCTGCCTTGATTCCAAGTGCGCCTGCCTTCATGGTTCTGCCCATGCAGGACTTCATTGCACGACGGAAAGAAACACGGTTCTCAAGCTGAAGTGCAATGTTTTCTGCAACCAGCTGTGCGTCCTTATCCGGTCTTTTGATTTCTTTGATATCCACTAAAACTTTCTTATCTGTTAATTTGGAAAGTTCTTTCTTTGTGTTCTCGATCTCAGCACCGCCCTTACCGATTACAACACCCGGCTTAGCTGTGTAGATGATAACCTTTATTCTGTCAGATGCTCTTTCGATTTCAATCTTGGAAACACCTGCGCTGTATAATTTCTTCTTCAGGAATTTTCTGATGTTGTAGTCTTCTACGAGGAAATCAGAGAATTCAGCATCAGCATACCATTTAGAATCCCAATCTTTGATAACGCCTACTCTGAGGCCATGAGGATTAACTTTCTGTCCCATAAAACGATTTTGCTCCTTTCCTATCTTTCATCCAGAACTAAGGTGATGTGGCTCATTCTCTTTTCGATTCTGTAAGCCCTGCCCTGTGCTCTCGGATGTACTCTCTTCATTGTCGGTCCTTTGTTTGCATAACACTCAGCAATGTAAAGATTTTCAGCATTCATTCCATTGTTGTTTTCAGCGTTTGCGATTGCGGACTCTAATAATTTCTTAATCAGTCCGGAAGCATATCTCGGATTGTACTCTAAGATACCGAGTGCTGTCTGTACGTCTTTGCCTCTGATGGCATCTAATACGAAGCATGCCTTCTGTACGGATACTCTTGCGTAAGATAACTTAGCTGACGGTCTGGTATCCTTCTGTGCATTTCTTTCTCTTTTAATCTGACTTCTATGTCCTTTTGCCATTTTGGATTACTCCTCCTTTCATTCCACTGCGCAGTGTCGGGAGCTTTGGCTTATGCCAAACCCCCTGTGCCTATCATGGCATGAACGGCATCTCTTTCGCGCAGCGAAAGACTATATTATCTAACTTTGGATTTCTTTTCGTCTTTTCCATGTCCACGGAAGGTTCTTGTTGCAACGAACTCTCCGAGCTTATGTCCAACCATATCTTCGGTTACATATACAGGAACGTGCTTTCTGCCGTCATGCACTGCAATTGTATGTCCTACGAAGGACGGGAAAATTGTGGAACGACGGGACCAGGTCTTGATAACCTGCTTCTGTCCTGCTGCATTCATAGCATCTACTTTTTTCAGTAAGCTAGTGTCTGCGAACGGTCCTTTTTTTAATGATCTAGCCATTGTAGCATTTCCTCCTTATCAACTATTTGATTGCTCTGCCGTCACGTCTTCTTACGATGAGCTTGTTAGACTGCTTTTTCTTCTTTCTGGTCTTTAAACCAAGAGCAGGCTTGCCCCAAGGTGTACACGGACCCGGACGACCGATTCCTGTCTTACCTTCACCACCACCGTGCGGATGGTCATTCGGGTTCATAACGGAACCGCGAACGGTCGGACGGATGCCCATGTGACGTTTACGTCCAGCTTTACCAATGTTAACAAGGCTGTGATCTACATTACCAACAACACCAACGGTTGCGCGGCAGTTGATCGGAACCATTCTCATTTCGCCGGAAGGTAATCTTAAGGTTGCATATATTCCTTCCTTAGCCATTAACTGTGCGCTGTTTCCTGCGGAACGAACCATCTGTCCGCCCTTGCCAGGATGAAGCTCGATATTGTGTACCTGAGTACCAACCGGAATCTCAGATAACGGTAAGCAGTTACCAACTCTTACTTCCGCGTCCGGACCGTTCATGACTTTCATGCCGTTTGTCAGTCCTTCCGGAGCAAGGATATATGCCTTCTCACCATCTGCATAGCAGATCAGTGCGATGTTAGCTGTTCTGTTCGGATCGTATTCAATGCCGATTACAGTTGCCGGAACACCATCCTTTAATCTTCTGAAATCTACGATTCTGTATTTTCTTCTGTTTCCGCCTCCGCGATGTCTTACTGTAATCTTACCCTGGTTATTACGACCAGCGTTCTTCTTCAGGGAAACACACAGGCTCTTCTCCGGAGTCTTCTTTGTAATCTCGGAAAAATCGGAGCCAGTCATATTTCTTCTGGAAGGTGTATATGGGTTATATGTCTTAATTCCCATTGTTGTTTCTCCTTTCGAGTGCTGCATTTGTTATCGTACTTTTGTGTACATATTTGCTACTTTTTACAGTCCAGCGAAGATTTCGATCTCCTTGCTGTCCTCTGTCAGCTGAACGATTGCCTTCTTGGTCTTTGCAGTTTTACCTGTAACCATTCCGCGTCTCTTGTTCTTTCCATCCATATTCATGGTGTTGACACTTGCAACCTTTGTTCCTTCGAACATTTTTTCAACAGCTTCTTTTACCTGATTCTTAGTTGCATCTACATGAACTAAAAAGGTATATTTTTTCTCGCCCATGCCAGCCATGCTCTTCTCTGTGATGACTGGTTTGAGGATTACGTCATAGTACTGAATTGCTGCCATTATGCGTACACCTCCTCGATTTTCTTCACAGCATCCTGTGTCAGAACAACTGTGCCGGCTTTCATGATATCATAAACATTAATTGTATTTGTCAGAGCTGTGTTGATGGTCGGCAGGTTCTTTGCAGACATTACAACCTTCTCATCATTCTCTGCTAAAACTACAAGACCCTTTGTTACTTTTAAGTTATCCATAACAGCCTTGAAGTTCTTTGTCTTGATCTCGTCGAACTTAAGCTCATCCACTACGATCAGCTTATTCTCCTGTACTCTGCTTGTTAATGCAGACTTTAAAGCCAGTCTCTTCTCTTTTTTATTCATCTTGAAAGAATAATCTCTCGGTACCGGAGCGAATACAACGCCGCCTCCTGTCCACTGCGGGGATCTTGTTGAACCCTGTCTTGCATGACCGGTTCCTTTCTGTCTCCACGGTTTTCTTCCGCCACCGGAAACTTCAGAACGTGTCTTTGCTTTCTGTGTTCCCTGACGCTTGTTTGCAAGCTGCTGTACGACTGCCATGTGTACCAGATGCTCGTTTACTTCAACACCGAATACGGCATCGTTTAAGTCGATCTTGCCAACTTCTTTGCCTTCCATATTATAAACAGATACGTTTGCCATCTGTGTGGTCCTCCTTTCATCCGCACCCTCGTGCGGGTACATTTTTAAGCCTCAGCTCTTGTTGTTTCTTTGATTGTAACTAAAGCTTTCTTTGCTCCAGGTACTGCACCCTTTACTAAAAGTAAGTTCTTGTCAGCGTCTACTCTTACGACTTCAAGATTCTGAACAGTTACCTTTACGCATCCCATGTGTCCCGGCATTCCTTTTCCCTTGAATACCTTGCTCGGAGAAGAACATGCGCCATTGGAACCCTGATGACGATGGAACTTGGAACCGTGTGCCATAGGTCCTCTGTGCTGTCCATGTCTCTTGATCGCACCCTGGAATCCTTTACCTTTGGAGATTGCAGATGCGTCCACTTTATCGCCTGCTGTAAAGATGTCTGCTTTGATTTCATTGCCCAGTGCATACTCTTCAGCGTTCTCAAACTTGAACTCTCTTACATATCTCTTGGAAGATACACCGGCTTTCTCAAAGTGACCCTTTAAAGCTTTGTTTACACCGTGTCTGTGGATAACTTCTTTCTTTCCACTCTTGTCCTTGTTGACGATTCTGTCTTTCTTATCAACAAAACCAACCTGAACTGCTTTGTAACCGTCGTTCTCAACAGTCTTGACCTGTGTTACCACACAAGGTCCTGCCTGAAGTACTGTTACCGGAATTAAGGAACCGTCTTCAGCGAAGATCTGTGTCATTCCGACTTTTGTTGCTAAAATCGCTTTTTTCATTCTTTCTTTTACCTCCTATTTCATCTACATAGCGGAACGATCTTAACTCTGCCGAGCTCGCGAAGAACGTCTGCGCCGTTCTTCCACCGGCTGCTCACCACATTGCTTTGTTCGTTCATACGTCTTTGTAGAGGTTTGCGTTTTTATAATCTGTTTTGTCAAAATGAAGGATTATTTGTTCTTCATTTTGATGTCAATGTAAACACCAGCCGGTATCTCGAGTCTCTGAAGAGCATCTACCGTCTTCGGTGTAGGTGTGATGATGTCGATCAGTCTCTTGTGAGTTCTCTGCTCGAACTGCTCTCTGGAATCTTTGTACTTGTGAACCGCTCTTAAGATGGTAACTACTTCCTTCTTTGTCGGGAGCGGTACCGGGCCGCTCACCTTGGATCCGTTCTTTTTAACTGTTTCGATGATTTTTTTGGCAGATGCATCTACTAACTGATGATCATAAGCTTTCAGTGTAATTCTCATTACTTCACTTGCCATAAAAAAAGTCGCCTCCTTTTCGCACTTTTTAATTCTTAAGTACGACAAGCGGTGACTGTACACTCTCCCGTGTGTATCGTGATGCTTCGCATCACGAAGAAGAAGCTTCGCTTCTTCCCAATGATAAAGCCCTGCTTTCCCATCAGATAACTTTACGTTACTTTGATACTTACACGTCGTTTCTGTTCTTGACAGACTTGATTGTTTGTACAGTGACTTGTCGTCAGTTTCCTAACTTGACATTCGCTCCACGGAAAACCTGCTATCGGGGATATTCCCTTCGGCAGCAACCTCACGCTTCTTCGCTATCATGCCACAGCAATAGTAAGTATACATAGAGTTTTCGGGAATTGCAAGCATTTTTTTTATTTATTCCATAAAAAATTGTTTTTTTTCAAGTACAAGGCAATTTTTCCCTCATAAATGAAAGCACCCTTTCATTTTCCTCCCACAGCGGACTGTGTGCAGAATCCTTAAGGATCAGAATATCCTTATCCGGTGCCTTTACCCTTTCATAATAGGCTTCCACCAGAGAGGTCGGACAGGTGTAATCATAGTATCCGTTTATAAAATAAATTGGAACCTCAAATTCTGCTTCCAGATTCAGTTCATGCTCAACCTGTTTATAAGCCGATTTTCCATAAAGTCCCTTGCCCTGCCAGAAATGAATCTTTTCCGGGAAGGTATAGCACTTTGCAAACATGACCGGGAAAAAGATTCCGGTGGCATCACTTCGCATCTCTCTTGTCGTTGCGCAACCGGATGCAAGCAGAATGCTTTCCCACTTTGCACCAATCGTCTCCGGATCTTTCGGCGTCACAGTTCCGTCTTCCTCTACGGTAACAAGGGCTTCCATTTTACTCAATGTACGTTTGTCACCATTCTGTTCCAGTATTGGCTTCATAAAATGATAGCCTGCCGTATAGCGGCTGCCTGCGACCTCGGGATTGATGACCTGTCCCATCGCAAAATAACAGTGATACAGCTCCGGATGTTTTCTCACCAGATCCAGTGCAAAGGGCGTTCCGCCGCTGTGCGCCATCAAGTATATTTTATCCTGTCCGAACCGATTTTTCAAGTATTGCGTTACAACGACCGCATCCTCTTCCAGCCGTTCAATTGAAATGTCCTGTGGGTCCAGAGTCGCATCATAGGAGATTCCTTCACCCGGCGTATCCCACCAGCATACCGTAAAGAAATCCTCCAGCCGGTTATCATAATATTCGTTCAGCCAGTACTGCGGCACTCCCGGTCCTCCAGACAAAAACAGCAGCACCGGCTGCTCTGCATTTCTGCCCCGGATGATCATTCCGTTTTTCACCCCATTGATCTCCAGATACACTCTCTCCGAAATACTCCCCTGCAGCACATTCCCCTCTTCATCATAAAACGGTGTAAGCTCTCCTTTACTGCTACATAATATAAGAAGAAACAGTACCAGTGCTGCCATCCCGATCAGTAATACCACTCCTAAAATCACCCGAATCATCATTCTCTTTCCTCTCCCATATTGTACTCTCTTCTCACCGCCAACCATCCTACATCTCTTTTCCATCTGTCAGAATCCTCCTCAGATCCTTTTTCCAGTCTCCGGCATATTCCACATTCGGCTGGGTAGCCAGACAGGCAATGCCCTGCACGGTTGCCCAGAGATTTGCCAGACAATAAAGCTTTGTTTCCTCCGGTTGCCCGATTTCCCGCAGGCAGGCATCCGCACACCTTCGAAACAGACCATACGGTGGATATACCTCCTTTTCCTCCTCCCACACAAGCCGGAACTTCACCTGCGGGGAATAACAGATAAATTTAAAATAAGCTGGATGCTCGATAAAAAAACTAACATAGGCTTCTCCCAGGCGCAGCATATTTTCATAGGCACTTACTTCTTTTTCCGCTACCGCCGCCTCAAGCACCTGCATCATCTGTCCTGTTACATGCTCCTGCATGGCATTTAACATATCCGCCTTACTCTCAAAATGAGCATAAGGCGCCGCCTGACTGACGCCGCAGCGCGCTGCCACCTTTCTTAAGGAAACACCATCCTCTCCGACCTCATTCATCAGCTCGATTCCTGCTTCGATCAGCGCCTGACGTAGATTTCCGTGATGATATTCAGATTTTTTCATTTCTATCGACATCTCCTTATTGTTTCCTGCTTCCGTTCCAGTTTTTACTTATCATGCTGCTCGGATCCACTTTTTATTATAGGAAGGTTTCAATCTTAACAGCGTTAATTTCACTAAATATAACATGTAATCTTAACACTGTCAAGTTTATTTTTAAAGCAGTACACATTCGATGTGCCTTTGACTTTCACAAGATTTCTCGGCTCGCAATACCGCAAATAGCCGAGAGGCTTTCGGTAATGAAAACCTCTCGGCTATGTAAAGTTCATCTATCCAATTCTGACAGCGGTCATAATATTATTCTTTACGGCTGGCATCTGTTCCGTATTTTTTCTTCAATCCCCACGCCAATCTGTTATCATATTTGAATTTTGACTTGCTTGGATTTCCCTCGCAAACTTCGTTGTATAAGTCGCTTAAATCGTAAACGACAGACCAGATAGTATCAAAATGCAGTTTCTTTTCGTACTGGCAGGTAAAGCCATACTTACCTGCAATCAGCTCTCTTGATTTAGCAAAATCCATCTCGTTACAGCTTAGAAATGTTTCCAATGTTTGAAACCTGTCAGCAGTACCATACCAATTTATCTCCTCATTATTGTATCTTTCCATTTCACTGCTGATAAAATGATTTGTAGCAACCGCATATTTTTCGCAGTGCCTGATATGCAGTCGTTCCGCCGTACATTCTGCCACAAACATATCTCCAGACTTATCTGCAACCACAATATTGTGAGAAGATGATATGGGCAATGTCCTTAATAGGTCTGCCGCTTCCTTCGCTGTCCCACATTCTTCCAGAATATGCCGAACAATGAAACCGCCGTTGATGCCCTGTTTTATGGATTTTGGCAAGAGAAAAGTAAGTGCCGCGGCAAGCCCGTGTTCATTTAATCCATCTTCAACAGCAATCATGGATGTAGAATGAGCAATAAAAGCGTTCTTATTCTGTGGAATATACAATACGCTCTCGCTTGTTTTTTTTAACTCTGGAAACATATCCATATTCCTTGCAAAATATACATGGTCATTTTCCTTTACTGCAAAGACGCTGCATCCGTGCGTACTTTCAAAGCAATATAAGGAAATCAGCCAACAGGCTACATCCTCATATTTCTGTGTAAGACCATGTGCAAGTCCCTTTACTTCCTCCATGATATTCGGCAGATATTTCTCATAAACAGGCAGACAGGCAAAGGCAAAATTTTTCTGCTTTTCCGTAAGTTTTATTACATCTGATAATGTTTCTCCTGCTTTATATAGTAATTCTCCATAATGCAACCCCATTTCATAATGGTCGCCTTTCAATCGTGGGTGATACATTTTTACCTCCTTAACACTATCGCTTTTGAGCAATAGGTATCCATACTTCATATTTTGTATTCTGTGGGTCTGGATTAAAATACACTTCAATATCGGGAGCATCAGCATATTCATATCCAGAGGTTGGTAGCCACTCTGTTATAATTCGCAGTTCCAATTCCTGTATAGACAGGTTTGTTCCTTCTCCAGAAAAAACCGCCCATGTAGACGCAGGCACGGTATATTCCTCAAATTTATCGTTTGCCTTTGTACTTGAAACAGCGATAAAATATTTCCATTGCTCCTCGTTGT
>JGI24710J26742_10002750_pt1 | contig 15318 bp, 17 predicted proteins | sample BioPla2DNA2_FD_26742 | JGI IMG/M metagenome (IMG submission 26742) | reverse complement strand
ATATATATATATACTACCTCCTGTTAATTAGCCACAAATATATGTCCTACAAACTCCCCTTCAAAAACCATATAAGAACCTAAGTAGTCATCCTTGCTCATAAACGGCATAGGGTTACCTGTACCTACAATCACAAGAGTTATTTCCTGTTCAGGTTCCTCATCGTCTACAAGACACCACAAACAAGGGATATTACGCTGAGTGTCAATTTTTAAGACTTGTTCCTTAAACCCGCTCGCTCCTACTAAACCCGGTACTTTGATAGTTTGTACATCCGTGGTTATTAACGGATATTTATATATTCTTCTCATACATCTTCCTCCTCGTATTCTTCTCCGATGTAATCATATAAATCTTGCTCTGGATGGTCTTTTACAGGATATTGCGGATACACTGATTTCTGCATTAACCTACCGTCCACATATTGCTTATAGTATTTGACTGCCAACTCCCTAGGTATTTCTTTTTGCTTTCCTGTGATGGTACATTTACTACCATCGCTATACACGAGCTTTATTTTCTACATAATCGTTTCCTTAGCACTGGTGTGTTTTAGCATATGTATCTTCTTTCAGTTTTCCTCATACTGTGTCACTACACCAGCATTACTACAAACCCGGACCGCCATATCTAAGTCATAAAAGACCGTTTTTCCTACATCAGCCTTAGAAAATCTTTGCCTATCAAACCCGCAAGATAACCCCGTATACGGATAAAAGGTAAACAACTCTGTGTATCCCGCCAAAAGAACGTCCTCATCCAAATACCATGCTTGTCGCCTAGTAGGTTTATAGTTTACGTGGAAAAAATACATCCCTACAAATAGTCCAACTAACACACTTAAAAACGCTATTATACAAACCACTATTATATTTCTCTTTGCTAGAATTGACCCTAGCGTAGCATAGATAGGACAAGCAATCGTTATTGCAGACGAGATTAGTATAACTATCTTGTTACGTTTATCTTGACTTAGTTTTTTCATTACTTACACCCCCTTTATTCTTGTATAATTCGAGCCCTACCGTATAAATCAGCTTTAAGGTTCACGGTTTGCCCTGAATCTACATAAACCCAATCGGCTTTGGTTACCGTATATTTATGTTCTTTACCTTTTTTATTTACGGTATGTATATAATAAGTTTCTATTAAATTCCCTGTTCTTTCTTCACCTAACTTAAAGCCATCTTTTGGTTCTGATAAAACATATTCGCCTATATAATCATTTTTATCAGACCCGAAAGTGTCCACAGTTCTCGTCACTACCCACCTATCAATTTCATAGTAATACTTAGTTTTATACACGGGTTCTTGACGATATACAGGAACTTGCTCCGTAGTGTAGTAAGTTTCGTATTCAGGTACTTGGGTGGTTATTTCTTCAAAGTAACCATTTCCTAAGTCATTATACCCTGTAACTTCTGTACGNTATCCTGAAATACGCTGGTTCGCTACTTGTATAGTGTCGTAATGGTCTAAAACTTCTTCATAAGTATAAATTTCATTGCTAGTCTTAGTGAGCCTAGCGTTACTCGGTAAACTCCAACCATCTTCAGTTACAGTTTTGTATTGCTCTATCTCCAAAGACTTTTCCCACGAAAAGCCTGTAACCGTAACTTCCTTAGGTTTACTAAACTGCTTAATACCTAAGACTGAAAGCACTAAGAGTAAAACGATTACAACGGAAATCCCTAGGATTTTTAGTTTACTTGCAGAAGATTTAGCTTTTAAAGGGAAACCACCTGTAGCTTCGAACTGCCTACGGGTAGCTGCTTTTTCATCTTCCCTAGCTCTCATTTCAAAATAATTTTCTTCACTNTCTGATTTTGAAGCACCGCACGATTTACATGCAGAAACGCTGTCTGAATTTAGTTGACGGCAAAAACTACACAGCCAATTAGGGTTTCTTGAAATATGTCTTGATTGATTCTCATCCACATATTTTTTATCAAGCATATAAAATCTTGTTTCCTCACCCCTTGGCTTACCACAATTAGGACATTCCCTAGAACGTCCTCTTATCGCTCGGGTGCCACAAGAACTGCAATCCCAATAGCCTTCAATTAATTTCCCCATTGAACTCCCCCTGTATGGCGTTATTATTTAACTTTTATATGGTATGCCAATTACTAGAAGAATCCCAATGAGGATTTTCGTTCCAAAGAGTAACCACAAGCTTAGCTACCTCGGCAGAAGTAGTTTCATCTAAACTTGCAAAATCGGTGCCTATATCTAAGGTGTCGTCATCCAAGGACTTTGTATAACACCACCATTGTAAGTCGTTCATATCAAATGCCTCACTGAACTGTACACCTTCCATACCACTAACATCTATATTGGCATACACTATCTCGCCGTTTACTTCTATCTCAACCTCAAATGACTCATATGGATATATCGTCGCTACTGTCCTATATTTAGTCGCTTTTATCTTAGGCTTATTCTCTACCAAAGACATAGCCGCTAGACTATTAACCTTATTCTGCATAAAAGCTTCTATTTCACCCTTGGCCTCCTGTGTAGTCTTCTCCATCTGCTCATTGAACATCTGATAGGTAAATTTTGCATTACCACTAACTTCAGCCTGAACTTTGTATAATTTAGATAAAATCTCCTCTCGGTCCCTCTTACTTATAGCCTTCTTCTCATTAAATAATGCCGATACCTCTTGTACTAAACTGTGCATAGTTTCATTTGCACTATCCAATTGTTGTGCGAACTCAGACTCAAACTGCTGTTTCTTATCCACAAACGGGCAAGGTTCTATCGGCTGTCCTTGAATAGCTCTAATGGTGACAGGTACTCCTGAACCGTGGTTTAATGAAGTTATCGCTTCCGCAAATTGAGAATAACTCATTTCCACAGACATAATCTCTCGATTACCAAAATACCAATCTCTGTTTAATTCTCTACTTACTTCACCTTCTCTAATATATAATCGTATTGTATCCCTATGCTGTATAGAACTACCAAATAAAGCTGTTGTACCTCCACTTACCCTACAAAACTGTAACATTCCATAACTAGGATGTTTTTCCTTCTTCTCTAACATATTATTTACCTCCCATATCTGATAATAATTCTTCCAATAACTGCTCTTTCTTACATAGGTTAATAAAAAGCTTTTCTTCCTGTAGCGTAAGAGAATACCCCGTCTTGACAGGCTCTTGCTCTACTATCCTAAATAGGTGCAAATGAGCGAAATCCACACGATTTTCTTTAATAAGTATAAGTGAATCACCTACTCTATGCCTTTTCTCTGCGATAACAGTCATATGTGTGTTGATTTTCTCTGTGTCAGATACAATAAAACCCGTAACCTGTGGGTTAAAAGGTTTTGGTTGACTCTGCGACCTCATTCTATTACGCATTACCATTCCTAAAGCCAGTTCGGATTGCCTATTCATATAGTGTATCCCCTTCCTTAATGTTTGTAATCACGTTGTTAGTTACAAGTATACACAAGTATAAACAAGTTGCCAATAGTAAATTATAAAAAATACCACAATTCTCGACGATTGTGGTAAGTAGAAATCAGATACAATAATTAAATCGAAAACTTCTCTATGTAGACGAGAATACTATGTAAATTTTCAGTTTATTAGATGTTTTAGTTGCTTATTTAATCTTTTTATCGTATAATAGCATCTGAAGTTAAACAATATACCTCGTTTCTTCGTATACATAAAGAGCAACTCAAAGGCAATAGAGTTATCTAAGAACATAAGACTAAAATCTATTGGAGTAAGTTCATTGAAATGTTCAGTATCCCCCATAAACTCAACTAAAAGTGCTTGTTGTTCAGGATTTAAACCGCCGCCAATAAAATGAAAGTAAAAACAATCTAACCTTAACCCCTGCATAGCTTTAAATTCCTGATTAGCGACTTTCCAACGTAATTTGGTTAAAAATTCATTGTGGTCAGTCGTTTTCATTTGACTCATATACACGTATCCCCTTTCATTAAACCCATTATTAAGTACACTTAAAATAATTTAGTTTTCCTCTTTCTTTCAGGTTAAAAGTAGTAGATAACCACTATTACTTTTAACCTTTTACTTTGTCTATACGCCTTAATCAAGGCCTACATACACCAATAAAACTATTGAATAAAAAAGGGTGTGCTATACACCCTTCGTAAAGAATTATCTTAAATAATATGTGTCTATCGGTCGACTGGTATCTCGTTTATTACTTCTCTCATAAACTACTACTTTAAAGATACCTGTATATACCTTAAATATCTGATAGGTTCTTCGAGGCGTCGTAATCTCAAACCCTGAGTAGTAACCCCGATATAAACTGCCTCGGAAATGTGCCTCTAATGCAGCTTTCTCGGTTACAGTTACTTCCTTTGTGTTTATATTCTCTCGCTTAGCCTTTATACCGTAGTCGAATAAATCTCTTGTCTGCAACATTATCTTCTTCATAAACTAACACCCCCTTATATATACTTAACGAGGTCTGGCCTAGTACAAAATACTTCGCTGTTAGTTAGTCTTTAACGTATATGTATGGAAGATTAATCCCCGTTCCTTCGCTTCTTCTATGGGTACTAAGTAACCATACCCCATAGTAGCATAATCATATGGATTTCGAAACTCTACAAGTGGAAAACCTGACGCCTCCTCTCGCATCTGCCTCCACCAAATTAAATAACCACAATCATTTACAGTGTCATGGTAGCATAAGATATCGGCTAAACAATAGTGCATCCAACCCTTAGCTGTCTTAGTACTTCGCTCCATTTTATGCTCGATAAATAGATTTCCCGTGGTATGTACCTTATTATCAGATTTGACGACTACTCGAAACATCCAACGCTTAGGGTCATAGATTTCAAAGCTTATACCTATACTCTGCGAGATAACATCATCTTGCCGGTCTATGACGTTATATCCTTGTTTCCTGAAGTAGTCTTGCACTCGGAATGTGGTTACACGACTTTCTTCTAACATTGTCTCAAACTCACGCTTCTGTGGAAATAGCTCATTTATGTTTGACTTATCGGACATTCGCTTTATCCCTCCTTAACACATACTACAAACTCTATTTAACTATATCTCATCAGGCCTCTAAAAAGGTGTAACGCCATAAAGACATTACACCTTTTCTACTATTGCTTATGCTTAGTTTTATATGATTCAACCATCCTCTTTACCATTTCGCCACCAATACTGCCTGCCTGACGAGAGGGTAAATCCCCATTATAACCTTGTTTTAACTGGATACCTAATTCAGAAGCTACCTCGGTTTTCATAGCTTCTAATATTGGACTTCTTGAGTTCTTCTTAGCCATAAGCTATACCTCCTTTATTCAGTTTATACAAGGTATAGTATGCCAAGAAAACTACTCGTAATACAAAAAAGGTGCTGGTAAGTTCTACCTTAGACAACTATAACTTTTCTTATGCGACATCTACACTCGTCGGCCTCGGTTACAGCTTATAGCTGAACTACATTAATATCGCCGGTTCTCGTTTTATAAAAATCCTCGTATAAATCTTTGTATAATAACCTATAAAACCCACAGTCCTGATAAAGCGGAGTTATCACCACTGAGATATCAGGCGCTTGGACGTCTTATTCGCTGCTTAATATTAAAGACTCAGTTGTCCTCGGTTTGTAGGTTCAACTTCCTCAGGTTCTTTAGCTACCTTAGATATAGATGTAATATGGTCGTCTGCCTCAATAGAGATTAGTTTAGCTCCCATGGTATGCCTACTTAATAATGGCACAACATTAGCTTTAATACGGATTACTACACCAGCAGTATTAACCAACATTAACTCGTCATCTTCGTCACAAGTTAAGATACTAGATAACTCCCCGGTTTTAGCTGACACCTTATAAGCTAACATACCTTTAATTCCTCTGTTTTTAATAGGGAACTCAGAAACAGCAGTAGCTTTACCGTAACCTTTATCTGATACAAAGACTATCTTATCTGCATCAGTACAGGCTACAAAGCCAATCACATAGTTATCGTCACTTGTTCTAATAGCACGGACACCTATAGCACTTCGTCCTGTATTACGAACAGCAGATGACTCAAATCTACATCCTATTCCTGTATTAGTTGCTACAAAGATAGTTTCATTGTCAGATACAATCGCTACTTGCACAAGTTCGTCACCATCTACAATATTAATTGCAATTAAACCGTTTTGACGACTAGTTACATATTCACTTACATATGTTTTCTTGATAGTACCTTTCTTAGTAATCATTACAAAGCTATCTTTATTATTCTTGCTTAAATCCCTAATCGGTATTATAGCTTTCACTTGCTCGTCAGAGTCTAAGTTAAGTAAATTTACAATCGCTGTTCCCTTAGCATTTCTACCGGCCTCAGGAATTTCATACGCTTTCTTCATATAAACTTTACCCTTATTAGTAAAGAATAATATATGGTCATGCGTCATACACACCAATAAATCCTTGACTATATCAGCGTCTCGGGTTTGCATACCTATTACACCTTTACCACCACGCCTCTGACTCTTATAGGTAGTTGCAGGTAGTCGCTTAATATACCCTATATTAGTCATAGTGACTACACATTGTTCGTCCGCAATTAAATCAGCTGCGTCAAAATCGTCTACCTGTAATACTATTTTGGTTCTACGAGCATCTCCAAAGTTCTTTGCAATATCAACGAGTTCCTCACGTATTACGCCGTATAAAACTCGTTCATCTGCTAAGATACTCTTTAGCCACTCGATTTTTTCTTGCAACTCATCATATTCTTTTTGTAACTTACCTCTCTCTAAACCAGTCAATGCTCTTAAACGCATTTCTACAATAGCAGTAGCCTGAACGTCACTTAACCCAAAACGTGCCATTAAGTTTGTTTTAGCTTCTGTACTGTCACTAGACGCTCTAATAATGTTTATTACTTCGTCTATATGGTCTAATGCTATAAACAGTCCAGCTAAGATATGGGCGCGTTTCTCTGCTTTGTCTAATTCAAAAACAGTTCTACGAGTAATCACATCTTTTTGATGGTCTAAGTACACCTGAACTAAGTCCAATAAAGTCAATACCTTAGGCTCATTATTCACTAGTGCTAAATTGATTATGCTAAATGTATCCTGTAACTGAGTGAACTTATATAATTGATTTAAAACGATATTAGGGTTTACATCACGCCTTAACTCAATGACAATTCGGATACCGTTTCTATCAGATTCATCTCTGAGGTCAGTAATTCCGTCAACCTTTTTCTCTTTAACTAAATCAGCTATTTTCTCTACGATTTTCGATTTATTTACTTGATAAGGTATCTCGCTTACGATAATCGTATGTCTACCCCTAGCATCTTTCTCTATCTTGGCTTTCGCTCGTACTGTAATCTTACCTCGGCCTGTTCTATAAGCTTCCTTAACTCCATTTAAACCTAGAATTAACCCACCTGTAGGAAAGTCCGGAGCAGTTACAATCTCCATCAATTCGTCAACAGTAGTTTCTTTACCAGCTACTCTGTTATCTATTAACTTGCATATAGCGTCTACAACCTCATTTAAGTTGTGTGGTGGCATATTAGTTGCCATACCTACCGCAATACCCGAAGAACCATTTACCAATAAATTCGGTAACTTGGCAGGCAACACAGTAGGTTCATTTAACTCCTCGTCATAGTTCTTCATAAAATCTACTGTATTCTTATCTATGTCCTCTAACATTTTAAGAGACAATTTCAATAATTTAGCCTCAGTATAACGTTGAGCCGCCGCACAGTCACCGTCAATAGAACCAAAGTTACCGTGTCCATCTACAAGTGGATAGCGCATAGAAAAAGGCTGTGCCATACGAACCATAGCGTCGTATATAGAAGTGTCACCGTGAGGGTGATATTTACCCATTGTATCACCGACAATACGCGCTGACTTCTTATATCCCTTAGAAGGCTCTAATCCTAACTCATTCATAGAATATAGGAACCTACGGTGTACTGGCTTCAATCCGTCACGGGCGTCAGGTAATGCTCGAGATACAATTACACTCATGGCATATTCACCATAGCATTTCTCCATTTCTTGCTCTAACTCACGTGGTACTATACCCCTATGTACTTCGACTGTATCTTTATCCAATAAAACATCTTTATCTGACATATCTGATTATCCTCCCTATATATCTAAATTAGTTACTCGTTTTGCGTAGTCTACAATAAACTCTCTACGGGGTTCTACCCTATCTCCCATAAGTCTCCTGAAAATCTTATCGGCCTTTACAGCGTCGGTTACCTGAACTTGTAATAATACACGCTTTTCAGGGTCCATTGTAGTCTCCCAAAGTTGGTCTGCGTCCATCTCACCAAGACCTTTATAACGCTGAATAGGTTTGTTTCCGTCACGACCTATCTTGTCTAAAATCTCGCTAAGTTCAGCATCTGAATACGCATAATACTCCTGCTTACCTTTACTGACCTTAAATAAGGGTGGCTGTGCTATGTATAAATGACCTTCCGTGATTAACTGCGGCATAAAACGATATATGAAAGTTAATAGTAAGGTACGGATATGAGCACCGTCAACGTCAGCGTCAGTCATTATAATTATCTTGTGATACCTAAGTTTAGATATATCAAAGTCTTCGCCTATACCTACACCAAATGCAGTTATCATAGCCTTGATTTCTTCATTCTGCAGTATCTTATCAAGTCTAGCCTTTTCTACATTTAATATTTTACCTCGTAGAGGTAAAATAGCCTGTGTCTGTGATGTTCTAGCAGTCTTTGCTGAACCTCCCGCAGAATCTCCCTCAACTATATAAAGTTCACACTTACTAGCGTCTTTCTCTAAGCAATCAGCTAGTTTACCCGGCATACGACCAACTTCCAAAGCACTCTTACGCCTTACTAAATCACGGGCTCTTTTAGCTGACTCTCTTGCTCGTTGAGCTATAATTGCTTTATCTACTATGGCTTTAGCAACACTCGGATTTTCTTCTAAGTAGTACTCTAAATACTTACAAAGTACTGTATCAACAGCTATTCTCGCTTCGGTACTACCTAGCTTACCTTTGGTTTGACCTTCAAATTGAGGCTCTTTAATCTTAACTGATACAATAGCAGATAAACCCTCACGAATATCCTCACCACTTAGCTTTGCGTCTTTTAATAAGTTATTACGCTTTACATACTCATTTACACTACGAGTTAAAGCTGCTCTGAATCCAGCTACATGCATACCACCATCTATGGTGTTTATGTTATTTACAAAAGAAATAACGCTTTCATTATAGGTTTCTGTATATTGAAAAGCTATCTCAACATTGACATCATTGACAGTTTCTTCGCAATAAAAGATATCATCTACAATGACATCTTTATCTTCATTGATATACGCTACAAACTCCTTGATTCCACCTTCATAGCAATACTCAACACTCTTTTCCTTGGCACCACGCAAATCGGTAACTGTAATCTTTAAACCCTTGGTTAAAAACGCAGTTTCCTGTAAACGCTCAGATAAAACCTTGAAGTCGTATACAATGGTTTCAAAGATAGTTCCATCGGGCTTAAACCATACATATGTACCAGATTTATCTGTGTCACCTACGACAGCTAGTTCGTTTTCTTTCGCTCCCCTAGTATAACGCTGTTCATATATCTTACCGTCTTTATGCACCTGTACAGTTAGGTTATCGGATAAAGCATTTACAACTGACGCACCTACACCGTGTAACCCGCCTGATACGGTATAACCACTATTATCTCCACCGAATTTACCCCCAGCGTGTAATGTAGTGAATATCAATTCAACAGCTGGTATATGTTTCTGTGGGTGTATATCAACAGGTATACCTCTACCATTGTCCGTTACGGATACGGAATTATCCTTATTTATTACTACATCAATAGATGTACAATGCCCCGCCAAAGCCTCATCCACAGCATTATCAACTATTTCCCACACTAAATGNTGTAAACCTTGACTTCCCGTGCTACCAATATACATNCCCGGTCTTTTTCGTATAGCCTCTAATCCTTCTAATACCTGAATTTGTTCGGCATTATAATTACTATTATTTACTTCTTGCACATTAGTACCTCCTGTTTCGCTCTACTTTAATGAATATCTCATTACTAACATTTATTAATTGCATAAGGCCTAGTACTTACAGAGCATAAAGAACAGCGAATAAAACTGTATTCGCTGTGTTGTAGTTTATATATTTTCTAATTCCTCAACACTCTTTATTGCTACAATCCCTCTGCTAGTACACACCAATACCTTTTTCTTTTGCTCTAGCAATCTAAGGATATTGGCCTGAGTACCTCGACTAACCCTGTCCCAAATCATTAGTCCGTACTTAGCTGCCTTAGTCATAGCAATATCCTTAGCTACATAGTAATCTCGCTTAGGTAATCTCGGGTTGGCTTCAATATAGCATACTTCCCAATCCCCTATGTTATTTCTAACACGGTTTCCCATAGCATAAACTGTAACCTTTCGATACCCCTTGGAATGTAAATAGGTCTGCATAAGTAAATCAGCACCCGGAGCATCTCCTATTACAACATTTATCCCTAACTCCATAACTGTGTCTAATCGGTCCTTAACCTCAGGATATAACTCTTTAATAGGCAAGGAACCACCTAAAAATATAACCAAATAAATCATTCCCCCTGTCTGCTGACTAGATTATATTTCTTCTCTAATGCCTTGATTTCTTCTCTATGTTGCTGCTTTAACTTATCTTCTTTGGACTTCATCACTTTCCTCCAAATTAGTGTAGCTACAGCAGTTANAGAAAAACCTATAAGCACTCCTATCCACTGTAAACTAAATAGCATCCAACAAGTAACCATAATAGGTACAACAACAACAAATAAATAGTACGTGCCTTCACTTGTACTTTCTANTTTCTTTTTGTCAAATTTCTGCTTGCTTTCCAAGTCTGTTAGTTCAAGTGTGTAACTTACTTGGTCTGTAACTTCGATGTCTAGTTGTTCTTTCATCATTTCAGATAACTTGACACTCATTCTACTCCTCCTCTTAAACGTTCACTAAGCCTTGTATTTCTCTCCGCTGCCTTTACATTAGCTATCGCAGCTTGTAATACATTCTCACTACCTATAAGTATCACCATACCCTTAGCACGGGTCACCGCAGTATATAATAACTTACGATACCACATAGAAGCATGTGAGTGTACCAAAGGTATAATAACAATAGGGTATTCTGAGCCTTGAGCTTTATGCACCGTCGTAGCATACCCTAAGTCTAAATCACCAAGTTCAATACTACTATACTCNACAGGTCTGTGGTACCCATAATTGACNTCAAGAGTTTTGTTTTCAATATCTACACTGTGTATTATCCCGACACTACCATTATAGATATCTTTATCATAATCGTTCCTCGTCTGCATAACTTTATCGCCTACACCAAATATAGTAGCCCCACTTTTAATAAAATCAGCTGAAGTATTTAACGCTTTCTGTAACATCTGATTAAGCTTATTTACTCCGGCCTCACCTTTATACATAGGTGCAACTACATGGATATCGTTGATAGCATCTACATTTCGGCTTTTTGGAAGCTTCTCGGCCCGCAAAGTTACTATCAGTTCAGCTATTTTCGCCTCGTCTAAATTACGCAAGAAAAAGAAATCTGCCCCTTTGGGATTACTTAAATCAGGAATAATCCCCTTATTAATGTTATGAGCTGCAAGCTTAATTGTACTCCCCTCATCTTGACGGAACACTTGATTTAAGTGATATACAGGGATAACACCACTCGATATCATATCCGTTAAAACATTGCCCGGCCCCACAGAAGGTATTTGATTAGCGTCACCTACCAGTATAACTGTCATTTCATCGGGAATAGCACTAAATAAATGTCGCATAAGTACAATATCAACCATAGAAAACTCGTCTATAATTAAGACATCTCCACATATATTATTATCTGCATTATAACCAAAACCTAGGGAAGGATTATACTCAAGTAAACGGTGTATAGTCATAGCTTCATTCTCAGTAGCGTCAGATAAAACCTTAGCCGCTCGGCCCGTAGGTGAAGCTAACAGCACAGCCTTTTTATTAATGTAATATGTATCTACTATCCCACTTACCACAGTAGTCTTTCCTGAACCCGGCTCTCCTGTTATTATCATCAGCTTCTCTTTTAAACTGGCTTTTATAACTTCTTTTTGCTCATGAGTATACTTAATTTCCTTAGAATAGTCGTCTATTGAAGTTAGTTCTTCTGTTCGAGGTGTAGCCATAATACGCTTGATATGTTCAGCTACTTCAACCTCATAATCATAGTACATCTTCGGATAAATTCGGTANCCGTCTTCAATAACTATGTCGCCGTCCTTATTCATATGAAACAAAGCTCGTTCTATTAAATCTGCCGGTAATGAAAGTAACTTACAAACCCCCATAATGACATTGGAATATATCGCATAACAATGTCCTTGTCTAGTTATTGTGGATAGGTAACTTAAAGTACCACTACGGCAACGTTGATAACTTCGCCTGTCTAATCCCATAGCTAAAGCTATCTCGTCTGCTGTCGCAAATCCTATACCATCTATGTCATCTGCCAAACAATACGGGTTCTCTTGTAGTTTCTGTATCGTTTCCTCACCATATTTCTTGAATATACGGAAGATTAAAGCCGTGGATAAGCCAAACACAGATAAAAATAAGATAACCTCACGTAAAGCCTTTTGCTCTCCCCAAGACGCTTTTATCTGACTGATACGCTCAGGCCCTAACCCGTCTACCTCCTTCAATCTATCTGGGTTCGTATCCAGTATATTTAAGGTTTCGGTTCCAAAATGCTTTACTATACTTCTAGCCGATACTGCTCCGATACCTGAAATAAGCCCGCTTTTCAGGTATGTTTCAATCCCTAATAAATCAGACGGCCTACACTCTACATAACTGTGCACATGAAACTGTACTCCATACTTAGGATGCTTTTTCCATTCCCCTACGGCGTCTATACTCATTCCCTCATTTACATGATATAACCCGCCTGTTAAACTGATTTCATTGCCCTCGTGATAACCTCGCACAGCGGCATACTCTCCATCCTCGCCACGGAACATTATGTATGTTATCCTTACATCTGTTAATGTCTCCACAATAACTTCCCTCCCTATTATCAATACTTAAAACGCATACCTATATCTCTCTTAATATACCCTTAAAAACCCCTCAGACGCTCTGGACGGTCTTTTTATGCTCTACCCCAAGTTCTTCTACTCAAAGAAAAATAAAGTNGCTTAAAATCGCTTAAAACACCTTTACGTAAAAAGAGTTCTTGTTTATACNATATTAGGCAAGGCCTATAGTTCGTAAATAAGATACACTAACATAGGTACTAATGCAAAATGGCGTAACAATCTGTTACGCCACTTCGCTATATTTCATACCCACACTCAAATATCTTAGCCTCACCTATTACCTTGTTCCCCTCTCGAATAAATACACTCTTACCCGCAGCAAGCATAGATTTTATAGAACGATAAACTATCCACTCTATATTATCAAACTCAATAATTACGTCATAGGGTCGGTTAGGTACATACTCTTTCTCAGGACTTTTTATACTACCTGAGAATAAAAACGAACCTCCTACCTCAATCATAGGTCTTATGTCGTCACTACAACTTTTCTCTCGTGTCGTGATTTTTAATCTTGCCTTAGCCCTTAACATTATTCTGCCCTCCATATTCGTCACGGTTAATTAAAGATTACCTTCTGAAATACAGGGTATCCCCCACATAAGCNCCACACTCGTCTACAAAGTAATTAGCCTCCATATAACAATAATCCTTATCAGCATATGCTACTAACCGTGCTGTCATATAATCAGTAGTCCAATATAGAATGAAATTACCAAACTCATCAAACTCATATCTATCTATAATATAATCCTCAGCTCCAGCTAACATATCTTCTGCAATTTCTTCTTTATAGACTTCATACTCAAAGGCGTCATCTGTGGATNCCTCCCAAATATGATACAGTACTTCTTCCAAAGTAGGCCTCGTATCCTCATTCTCTATATCACTCTCAATAACTTCAAGATTTTCTGTTTTCAAAGTATGCTGTACCACAGGGTGTGTTTCTACGAGTTCAGTAATATCAGTAACTTTCTCCTCTGTTTCCTGTGCCGCTACAACTGTACTAGAGGGTAGTGTATTATTCACCCGAACACCACTGTTTAATCCAAATAAAACACTTCCGAACACCATTATAAAAACAACTATCCTCTTAAACATTTTTCCTACCTCCCTTAAATTTTCTTAACATTAGGTAATCCCTTTAAACTAATCTTAGGGTAAGTCAGCCATTTAGCTAACTGACCGTCTAACTCAAAAACTAAATCACTACTCTTAACTTTCTCACGATATAATGCCTTGATAACAAAGGGCATCATAGTATGGGTCATACATTTTAACTCAACTTCGCACTTACCTTCATAAGGCAAAAATACTTTGCAGTATGTCTCGGTCTCAGGAATATACTTTAAACTGAAATACTCAATCCTTGTTGTAATACCCTCGTTATAGTGTTTCTCTACTATCTGATTAATTGTACCAATTAACTCCTGAGTATATAAATCAGCGTCTAATACAATCTCATCAGCACTTACAAAAACAACTGTCTCCTTGGGAACTTCACTTAGTAGTAAGTCCTGTAAGATTAAACTCATTAAGTACTTCTCATAGGTCACCTGACGCTTNGGNTTNACATTACCGAAAATCACTTGACGAATATACTTACTTTCTCTTAAATAAGACTCGTCTGTGAACATCTTCATAAAGTCCTCATATGTACTACAATTCCCTACAATATCAGGATTGTAGTGCTTCAAGGCTGTAAAGTTACCTTTTTTCAGGTCAATACTTATAAACTTCTTGCCGATAAAAGTCTGCTTGAAGATACTGCTCGTAGGAAAACCATTTATGCCTTTATACTTACTCATATCCTCTTTTTCCCTAAAGTACTTCATAGCGTCATTCTCATTAAGATAGGTAATAGCTTTATCCTTTGTCTTGTTATACAACTCAAAATAATTCTGCTCTCCACCTAACTTAGTAACTAACTCTATAAACTCAGCATATTTATCAACACATTCCTTGTAAAGATTGTATATCGCCAACCTCTCACTGAAATAAGGCTCGGCAGTTATTTTAATCGGTATATTCCAATCTTTACAGAAACGCTGCTTTAATCTATCTGTAATCCTCTCAGAATATACTCTACATAATGTAGCTACTCCCTGTATATCGTGAACTGTCCCGTTTTCAATGAATTTTTTATATGTGTCTAACATACTT
>JGI24710J26742_10002749_pt1 | contig 15320 bp, 9 predicted proteins | sample BioPla2DNA2_FD_26742 | JGI IMG/M metagenome (IMG submission 26742) | reverse complement strand
TATCAAAGAAGTACAATATAAAATTAACCGAAGACCCAGAGAAAAACTAGGTTTCCTTTCTCCAAAAGAAGTTTTTTTCGCTTCTTTGGGGAAAAAAGTTGCATTGGTAAGTTGAATCTACGACCTACTTTATTATTGATTAAATATTGCTTTGGACAAAAATAAATCTGCATAAACATGAAAACAAAGAAGTTTAAACCATTGATAAGTCTCTTACACTTGGTATCATTTTGTATGGTGATTTTGGGAGTAGGTTGTTCTAATAAAGATACATGTTCTGTTGAACAGTTGAGTGGAGCTATTGATGATATTACAGGGCAGTGGAGACAATTTAAAACAGAACAAATTAATGGTGGCCCCCCTGCTCTTGTTTATGATTATTCCTGTGATAACATTTTCTATTCTTTTAATGAAGACAACGTTTTGATAGTTTGGAGCGACCAAGCAGATTATCTTGGATTTGAGGGGGGAGAATACACATTCACTTTTACAAAATCTTCTGATGGCCAAACATATCACACACTTTTCATTAATGATGTGGAACATATTTGTTCCATTTCAGACGATAATATCATGACTATAGGTTTGGAACCAAGACCTGGTCCGTTAGATCTGCCTATAACCTTTACAACTTTATATTTTGTAAGAACCAAATAAACCCATGAAATGAAAAATCTATCTAAAAAATTATTTTTATTATTATTATTTAACATAATAATAGTCAATGCGTTTCCCCAGGAAAACCTTATATATGAAATGATTCAGAGAGAAAAATCCGAATTTACTAATTTCAAAACTATATCATCAGCATTATTTTATGTAGAGGAAAGTAAGAATCTAGATGATTGGTTTCTGTATCCAGAAGAAATTAGCTATTTGCAATATAACCCATTAGTAATGAAAGATTTAAGCGAAGCAATAATTTTAACAATCCCAACAAATAATAATGAACTTCTATTAGAATTACTTGAGGTAGATTCTTCTTTTTACAATTATGAAGTTGTGACTGATGATGGGAAAAGGTACCATGCTAATGAAAAAATAAGACATTATAGGGGTGTTGTCAAAGATGACCCTAAAAGCATTGTTGCAATAACTTTTTCTGAAGATGAAATGATTGGAATGATAGCCACCGAAGAAGGCAATTTTAACTTGGTATATGACAAGAAATTAGATAAATATTTATTTTATAATGATAAAAATATGAAGCAGAAAATGGATTTTGAGTGTAGTACACAAGAGTTTCAAAATGCTGATTATGATCCTAATGTTTTGTTCCAAAAATCTAACTCAAGTAGTAAATCAATTTCAGATTGTGTCTATTTTTATTTTGAAACTGAATTTGACATTTTTCAAACAAGAGGTGGTTTATCTTCTGTTGAGACATTTATTACTGGAATCTATAACCAAGTCGCAACATTGTACCAAAATGAAAATATTAATACGCTGATATCTGAAATATTTATTTGGACATCTATTGATCCATATACCGCTAATGATCCAGGGAACCTTTTAAGCCAGTTTCAAAATAATAGAACAAATATCAATGGAAACTTAGGACAATTATTGACATTTAGGAATATTGGTGGAGGAAAAGCAGCAGGCTTTGAAGGGATTTGTAATTCGAGTATAGCCCAAAAGTTATCTGTAGCGATGTTATACAATAGTTATTCGGTGGTTCCAAATTATAGTTGGTCAGTTTTTGTGGTTACTCATGAGTTGGGACATTTATTTGGATCTCGACATACGCATGCTTGTGTTTGGAATGGTAATAATACTGCAATCGACGGATGCTTTCCAACTGAAGGAGATTGTTCAAATCCTGGTATCCCTTCCGCTGGTGGTACAATAATGAGTTACTGTCATAATATTCAGGAGGTGGGTATTAATTTCAATCTCGGATTTGGTACTCAACCAGGGAATGTGATTAGAAATAGTGTTGAAAATGGGAGTTGCCTATGTGAATGTTTTAATTCAAATATTTCTGGTCCTTCGATTTTATGTTTTTCGGGTGAAACATATCGTATTTTAAATGTTCCCGACGATGCTTCAATAACATGGAGTTGGAGTTCAGGTATCGCCTTAACTACTGCACAAGGATTGGATACTTGTATCTTTATCGCTACAAATTCGGGTACGATTGGTTGGATAGGTGTTTCGGTTTCTTTAGATGGAATTACTTTAACATTGCCGCAAAAAACAATTTGGTTGGGAGGTGTTCCTTCTCCCGAGCTTTACGCTAATAATGCAACTTTAACCGGTTCGGATTGGTACACGGTAGCGTTGAACGCATCCGATGTCTATTTTTATCTTGTTCCCGATCCAGCTGGGTCTCCGATTTATCCCGACACATGGGACGTTGAGGGTGACAGTTATTGGTATACAAATGGAAGCTTCCTTGAGTTTTTCCCAAATACCGTTGGCGAGAATATAGTAGCCGGTTACCGTCATAATGTCTGTGGTTTCAACGGAACATATTTTACTATAGAGGTCGTTGCCTCTAAATCAAGCGATGATATGGGTGAAATCTCGTTCAAACTTGATCCGAACCCAGCAAAAGAGTACGTTGACATAACTTTGAGCCTACCTGTAGAGGATAAAGATGGTGAAAATTATCAGGTCGACTTCGTTAACACTTACTCTCGCGTGGTTAAACAGGTAAAACTCAGCGGTACTAGCAACAGGGTAAACATACAGGATCTTACGCAGGGATATTATGTCGTAATACTTCGTTACAACGGTGAGATATATTCCAATAAACTGATTGTAGAATAACGAAAAACAACACTTGATTTACAGGTTATTAAAATAATATATTAATGACGCCAAGCAATTAGTTGCCACAACGACTAATTCCACAATAACCGTAATGTATTGGAATATCGGATTTAGAATTAATCAGGTGATTTTAAATAATTAGCGTGCCGAATATGAAAAACAAATAGTTAAACAGTTATCCGAAAAATTAACGTTTGAATTTGGCAAAGGTTGGAGCGATAAACAATTAAGACATTGTCTACGCATTGAGTAGACAATTGAGTTGGACCCATTTTCGAATCTTAATGTATATAAACAATGATTTGAGCAGGGAATTTTATCTGGAGATGTGCCGATTAGAAAAATGGACAACAAGGACATTGAACGAAAAATTTGACTCAATGTTATTTGAACGTACCACAATTTCCATAAAACCTGACAACCAAATTCAAAAGGAAATAAAAGCACTCCGAGACGAAAACAAGTTATCTCTTGACTTGGTTTTCAGAGACCCTTATATTAGATTTTTTAGAATTAGATGATGATTTCAATGAGCAAACATTAGAGGAAGCTATTTTAAAGGAAGGGGAGGATTCTCCAATTGGTCTAATCCTCTGCGCTGAAGGAAATAACGAGAAAATAGAATTATTGGAACTTGAGAAATCAGAAATACGGGTAGCAGAATATATAACAGAATTACCACTTAAAGAGCTCTTAAAAGAAAAACTTCATAGAGTTATTGAAAGACAGAAAAAAAGACTAGAAAGCAAAGGTTAAAGCCCAGTTGGTAACATGCGCTATAGCCAATAAGGGGAAAAGAATTATGACAAAGATTAGCAATAATCACAATAACCGGAGTAAACCGACAACAACTGCCTTCTCCTACCCTTACTGTCCATAGCGCAGGAACGTTACAGGCAAGCGTAGGACGACCGTGCAACCTTGACAATTCCGACTAAAAATCGAGCGACATTGCAACCAAAAAAGTAACCGGACTTTGACACAGCAGACAGTTCATTGCATTTTGACACAGACCGACACTCAAGCCGACACCATTGTTTTTAAAATTTTTCCCACCGCACATTTAAAAAAATAATTCTAAGCCTTCCCGCATTTGGCACATTTTGTTTTGCCGCCACCGCACCAGTCGACCCAAAAGGCAAAACAAAAAGAGCCAAATTTCCCCACCTCACTATTTGATTTCGGAAATAATACTTACATTTGACAAAATTTGACAAGCCAAACGAAATACTAACATCGTGAGCAATTTAGGACAGAAAATCAGAGAACTAAGAGAGAAGCAAAACCTTCTGTTACGGCAGGTCGCAGCACATCTTGAAGTGGACACGGCACTTATGAGCAAGATTGAAAGAGGGGAAAGAAAGGCATCCAGACAGCAGGTGGTAGAAATTGCCAGGTTTCTTAAAGCAAACGAGGAAGAACTTCTGACTCTTTGGCTGGCTGACAAGATTGAATCCACTATAGTAGAAGAACCAAAAGTTGCTTATCAGGCAATGAAAATTGCTAACAAAAAGCTTAAAAAATGAAGAAGGGAATAAAACTCATAGACAATTCTTCAAACGAATATCAGCTTGGCAGTGTGCTGAAAGAGTTGATTAAAGACAATTCCTATTCTCAAATTTCCATTGCGACTGGTTACTGGGACTTGCCCGGAATGGTGGAAATCCTTCCCGAACTTTCTCAATTTTTAGAAAGAGAAAATATCATATTCCGTTTATTGCTTGGTGAAGAACCTTCTGTAAAAGCATATCAGGTTAAAAAACCTGCACAACAAGACCCTGACTTTCCTGAAAAGTATTTGAAGAAAGATTTGGAGGATTTACAACTGAAAGAGGAGTTTCAAAAAGTTGCCGACCTCTTGGGCAAATACATGAATGAAAACAATACTGGAAAAATTCAAATCAAGGTTTACAAGAAAAATTTCCTTCATGCGAAGTGTTACATTTTTGGAACTGATGAAGAAAATGCCGTTGGCATTATCGGCAGTTCCAATTTCACCAAGCAGGGAATGTTTGGAAATCTTGAACTGAATCAGTTTGAGGACAACAATGCAACTGTAAATTTTATTCGCAAAAATCTAACGCAACATCCATCGCACCGAACATGGTTTGAAGAATTATGGAATAACAGCGAAGATTGGAGCCGAGTTTTCAAAGAAGAAATTTTAGAATTAAGCAAGCACGGGAGCATCTGTTTCAGTGCTTATGAAATGTATATCCACGCATTGTATCGTATTTATGGGCAGGACTTACTTGATGAGAAAGAAAACAAAGTTGATATTGACGATCCGACCTCGGGCAAACCACAACTTTTAAAATTTCAAATTCAAAATGCAAACAGTTTAATAAAGAAATTGGAACGACAAGGCGTTGCCATGCTTTCTGATTCTGTTGGTTTGGGTAAAACTTACACTGCAATAAAGGTGATTGAGTATTACAAACACAACATGAATCAGCGTGTTGTAGTGATTGCACCGGCTGGTCTGATACCACAATGGAGGAAAGCATTTGACGATTTCAGAGTAATTCATATCCCCGAGATTTACAGCTTGCAGGACACAGAGCGAATAAAGGACGTTCGTGAAAATTTACAATCCATTCCGGTCGGTTTGTTCGTGTTTGACGAAAGCCACAACCTGAGAGCATCAGGCGGACAGCGTTTTGATGTGTTCATTAAATGGAGACAGGAAAATGAAAACGCAAAAACTTTAATGCTCACCGCAACGCCAATCAATAATCAATTGGCAGATTTGACAAATCAAATCATGTTGGGTTCTGGTGGCGACATTTTTAAGTTGGGTAAATTTTATGACCGTAGCCGACAAAAATATTTTACTCTGAAAGAACGGTTGGAACTTTTACAAACCGACATGAGAAAACAAATCCGTGAAAGCGGTTTCATCAATTATCAGCAAATCAAAGAACAACTAACTCCCCTGCTCAACCGCTTTATAGTAAGACGGACAAGGCAGGGAATTGAAAAAGAATATCCCGAAGGTTTGGAAATAAACGGTAAACTTCAAAAGTTCCCGAAATCGTATCCCGACAACTTAGAGTATGAAGTTCCGAATCAATTCAAATCGCAACTATTGAAAAGTGCGGAGCAAAATGCGGAGTTGACAAGGGCTTTCAACTATGATATAAATAGCCTGGCTGAGTTAGAATACTTAGCCCATCCGCTTGACCTGTTTGAACATTACACCGAAAGGGATAAGCCTATTCAGTCATCACTTGAAATTATTTACACCGCTTTGTTGAGTTTGGGTTTTCCCTGCTACCGATATAATATTTACCGCCATGCTTATTACGGAAGAAAGAGGGGAGAATTAGAATTAAACGCAGACGAGAACCGTGAACTGAGCAGACAAATAGGTATTTATGGAATTTTCCGGACAGTATTTTTAAAGCGTTTGGAATCTTCGCTTTTCTCAATCAATAAATCAATTGACAGTTACGAAAGAAAGTTAAAAGACTTTCAAACCAAGTTGGAAAAGTTCAATAAAATTATTTCCGTAAAAAATCTTTCTGCCTTGAATAAGGCGATTGATGCTTACAACGAACAGATTGCAGAGGAAGATGAACTGGATTTTGACATTGAAAGTTTTGAAGAGACGGAAGAAGAATTTGCAACCATCGTTGCTGATGAAGGCATATTTAATGTGGAGCAACTGAAAGCCGACATTAAGAAAGACCTCTCTGTTGTAAGCATTTTAAAACAACAACTTGCTTTGCTGTTAAAGAAGGATGATAAAATTCAGGAGTTGGCAAAACATCTGAATCAAAATGAGGACAGAAAGGTTTTAGTGTTCACTTACTTTGCCGATACACTTCAATATCTGAAAGAAAATCTTCCTCAGTATTTGGTGAAGAAAAAAAATATTGAATTTGCATTAGGCTCAAAATCTGAGATTGAAGATTATGCCAAACGCTTTGCTCCTGTTTCAAAAAAACACAAACTCAAAGACGGAGAAAAGGAAATTGATTTCCTCATTGCCACTGACAAACTTTCAGAGGGACAGAACTTGCAGGATTGCGGAATGATTGTGAATTACGATTTACACTGGAATCCGGTGAGAATGATTCAGCGGAATGGAAGGATAAACCGTTTGGGAACAGTTCACGAAGAAATTTTTATTTACAATTTCAGACCTGAAGAACAATTGGAAAGTTATTTACAGTTGGTAAGAAAACTGCAAGCTAAAATAGATTTGATTCGCTACACAGTTGGAACAGACCAATCCATTTTGGATGAAGACCCGACACCGCAGGATTTTACTGAAGACCTTTACAGCCGTGACGAAAAGAAACGACTGGCAGCATTCCAAAAAATATTTGAAACTTCCGAATTGCTTGCAGCCGAAGATTTATTTATGGATGACCTGAGAGCATTTGACCGCAACGAAGAATTTACTCCGACTTACAAAGAGCAAATAAAAAATCTGCCAAAAGGAAAATGGGGCAAAGTTCAAATGCGAAAAGAAGATGATGACTTCATTCACCTTGCACATTTGGCAGCTGGTGAAGATGCAACTTTTGAAGCCGGATATTTTGTTGCCTTCAACAAAGATAAAATCGGAGAACTGTTCACTACCGCAGAAGGACTCTTATCTATCAAAGCAACAAGCGAACAAAATGAACGGTTTGCAGACAAATTCAAAAGTAAACCTGAAACCGAAGCATACATTTTAGATTTCATTGACCGCTACCAGTTTTCGGAAGAAGAACATCAGGTGCGATACAACCAACCGCAGCAGGCAGCCATTGCTTATGTCATAAACAAAATGATGGAATACGGTTATCCAGTTTCTGAAATTGACAAAGTGAGCAATTCTGTTTTGCATTCTCAAAATGCTTACATCAATAAAGAAAATTTAAAGTTGGTGCGATTGATAAACCGCATGAACCGCAGACAGGAACACATAGGAGATGAAATTATAAAGCAATTTATTTCACTGGCAAACCAATACAAACCCGAAGATAAAACGGAGAAAGCGCCATTGAATGAAATCATACAAATATTTGCATGACCATTAATGATATAAATAAAATTCTTTCACGGCTTGCGGATAACCCCACAAGAGAAAATATTCTTGACTTTTCTTTTGGCTTGCTGCAATGGATGAATATTGAACCCAACGCAGGAAATAAACCACAACTGCTTTCACCGCAAACACAAAAGCTGAAAGATTTTCTGGTAACTGCACCGCAAACAGTGCAACCACAACTTTATAGAATCTCAGCCGACAATCAAAATATCCGTGTCCGTTTTGCAGTGCTTAAAAAGTTGAAGAAAGAATACATCAGTCAGTTGGTTGACAATGACCCCGGGCTTAGCAGTTATCAATCGTTCAGCAAAGGGTTAATTCAACAAAATGGAACTAGTTTTATTCCTACACAACCATACTTCATTCACTTTGTAACTACACCTGATTACGACAAGTTGGTTTTGGTTTTTAATCAGGGCGAACAGAAAAGAATTGTATCATTCCGCAATCGGTTAACCAATACGCAATACAATAAAATTATCCAGTTGTGGCAGGGAATCGGCACAAAGCCGAAACCTGAAATTGCCGACTTGCTTTGGAAATCGCTTGACATCAAAGAAGTAAACAAAGAGTTTTACAAACAAATTAAAGAACGCTTTGATGCATTGCTTGGCATTGTAAAAACACAACATAGCAAAGCCACCGACAATCAGGTAAAGCAATTTACAGTTCGTTTAATTGGCAGATATATTTTCTGTTGGTTCTTAAAAGAGAAAGGAATAATTCCTCATTCTCTGATTAGCAAAGAAGCCATTGAGAAAACAGAAAACTATTATCAGAATGCTTTGCTCAAATTATTTTTTGAAACACTCAATACAAAAGTTCAGGACAGGAATCCGCTTGCGCTGAATAAACTGTTTGAAAAAATCCCTTACCTCAATGGTGGCTTGTTTGACGAAAGCGAAGAAGATAAACTCTTTACCAAACTTCAACTGGATGCCTGGCTTCTGTCTTTCGTGGAAATTTTAGAAAGCTACGATTTTACGGTGGACGAAAGCAGCAGCCAGTATCAGCAGGTGGCAGTTGACCCCGAAATGTTGGGAAGGATTTTTGAAAATTTATTGGCAAGCCAAAATGAAGAGACCGAAAAATTAGCCAACCAGCGAAAGGCATTTGGAGCATTTTACACCCCACGGGAAATTGTGGACTATATGGTGAACGAAAGCATCAAGGCATATCTGCAAACACAATGGGAACAGCATATTGAAGTAGAAAAAACGAAACACATTAACAATCCTGAGCCTGTTGGCGATATTTTCGGAAATAAAAAGCCACAACAGCTTGCCATTGCAACCAAAAACTATGAACTGAAACAGGAGGAAAAAGAAAAAATTGAAAAAGCCCTTGCTCCTTTATTTTTATCGCAACCGCATACTGACGGATTAAAGAAAGAAGAAAAAACTTTGCTCCTTTCTTTTCTTGAAAAGATAAAAATTCTTGACCCCGCTTGCGGTTCCGGTGCTTTCCCTATGGGAATTTTGCACAAACTGGTAGAGTTGAATGAGGTATTGGGAACAGTAAAGAGCAGCTACGAATTAAAGAAGGACATACTGAGCCAGAATATTTACGGGGTGGACATTATGCCTATGGCAATCGAGATAGCACGATTGCGGGCATGGCTGAGTTTGGTATTGGAAGAAAACTACAACCCCAAAGACCCAGTTCACAATTTTGGTGTGAAACCCTTGCCTAACCTCGATTTCAAATTTGTGTGTGCAAACAGCTTAATTGATTTAGGGCTGGATGCTTTTATACAGCAAAGCAAAGGCACACTGCACGAAGGGTTCACACACAAGCTAGTGAAAGAACTTAAAGATTTAGAAACCCTGAGGGTTGACTTTTTTAACCCTAACCTTGCCGGAAGCCAGAAGGAAAAACTGAAAGAAGACTTTTTTAAGAAAAGAGACAAAGTAATCACTGACATAGAGGCCGCTCACGACCCCGTATTGAAACAAATAGCACAAAAAATAAAGCATTGGAATCCCTTTGACGACAGCCAGCCCAGCACCTTCTTTTCCCCAACATGGATGTTCGGCATTGACAAAGGTTTTGATGTGGTAATTGGGAATCCGCCTTATGTGCAGATGCAGAAGGGAATTTATAGTTCAGAAACTTTCCCTTATTCTGAAGGAAAAGACAAGGGTAAACAAAATCTTTACAAAGTATTTGTCGAAGCGTCTTTTAACAATTTGAAAAAAAATGGAACTGCAACAATGATTGTTCAAAGTAGTTTGATGTGTGATTTATCATCTACCTTCACAAGAGAACTTCTGCTAACAAAAACACAACTTGAAAAAGTATTGGAATATCCTAAAAGAGCTTCCAATTCAGAAGCTCAAGTTTTTGATTCTGTATTGCAAGGAACATGCACGTATATTTTTACCAAACTACCTCCAGACAGGGAACAAAATGTGTCAATTTCCATTCATAACGACACTTCAACAATAGCGAATCCAAAATTTGAGAAGGTAAATCAACTTTCATTATTGCAACTTTATCCTGACACATATTATATTCCTCTGCTTTCAGAAGGCGATTCTAAAGTTCTCAAAAGAATTTCAAGTAACACAATTCCGTTTAGCACGCTCATTCAATCAATCAACCAAGGGGATTTGAATTTAACAACAAGTTCAGACGAATATTCAGAAACAAAAACTGAAGTAAAACTTTATCGTGGTAGAAATATTCATAAATATAAACTTCTTAATACCACTGAAGAGTTTGTAAATACAAATTTTAGAAAGGAAAAAGTTAAGGAGAATCAAGAACACACCTTTATTGTATTGCAGGAAATCACAGGAACAACAGACAAATATCGCTTACATGCTTGCCTAACGGACAAGAATGAAAAATTCCTTTTCGGACATACGGCAAATAAGATTTTATTGAAAAATGAATCATTAAATAGACTTTGTTTGGCAGTCCTTAATTCAAAATTACTGGATTGGTTCTTTAGAAAAACTTCTACCAATAATCATGTAATGGGATATGAGATAAAGCAACTTCCTTTTCCAACGGACTTAAAGCAAAAGCAAATTGAAAAGTTGGTAGATGAAATTCTGAAAAAGAAAAAAGCAAACCAAGACACCACTGCCTTAGAGCGTGAAATAGACGTGTTGGTTTACAAGCTCTATGAACTCACTTATGATGAAGTTAAGATAATTGACAAGGATTTTTGGTTGAGTGAGGAGGAGTATAAAAAAGTCCAAATCAGTTAAGCAAATAATTAAGATGGCAGCAAAAAAAGCAACCCCGATATTTCAAGGCTCCTTGTTTGAGGAAGATTACCTCATAAGAACATTGGGTACTTTGGTGCATTCGCCAGAAATAGCTTTAACCGAATTGGTTGCTAATGCCTGGGATGCTGGTGCAACAATGGTTAAAATTACTATCCCGGGTGATTACAACCAAAAGCTGGTAGTTGAAGACAATGGAACCGGTTTAACCAAAGAACAGTTTGAGCAACGGTGGATGAAACTGGGCTATAACCGCATCAAGCATCAGGGGAAAAATGTCATTTTTCCACCCAATGTAAATGGCAAACGATTGGCTTATGGTCGCAATGGGGTTGGACGACACGGTTTGCTTTGTTTCAACAATGAATATACAGTCATTACCAACTCAGGCGGAAAAAAATCAATCTTTGTAATCAGTACCGAAAGCGAAAATCAACCTTTTGTTATTAAGGATGCTTCGTTTGACAAAGCCACTACGTTTGGAACTCGGCTTGAAGTTATCGTAACCAAAAACCTTCCGAACCCGGAGAGGATACTGGATATTATTTCTGCGAAGTTTCTGCATGACCCAAGCTTTTTGGTTTCCATAAACAAGCAAACCGTGCCGTTGGAACAGCATTCGGGCTTGATGGACTCTACAGAAATAAATATAGAAGGAATAAAGCTCACTGCACATTTTATTGATTCGCAGAAATCATCAAGAAAAACCATTTATCAGGGAATTGCCTTCTGGCAGGCCAACCGTTTGGTAGGCGAACCATCCTGGGTATTGGGAAATGAAATGGTTATTGACGGCAGGACAACATTTGCAAAACGATACACGGTTGTAGTAAAGACAAATGACCTTGCCGATTACATATTTGAAGACTGGACAGGCTTTAAGAAGATTGAGCCTATGGAAAAGGTGTTCCGGGAGGTTGCTGATTATGTAAACAGAATGATTGGTGAAATAGCCAAGGACACAATTGAAGAGACCAAGCAGCAAATAAAGGGTGACTTTTCCGTAGAGTTGTCTAAACTGCCACCTCTAGCCAAGTATGAAGTTAATGAAGCAATTGAAGCAATTACAATTGCACATCCTACTGCGAAGCCTGAATCTATCTCTATTGCGGTAGAAGCTGTTATTAATCTTGAAAAGTCAAGAACGGGAAAAGAGTTACTTGTCAAGCTGGCTAAATTATCTGAGGATGACATCTCCGGTTTAAACAGCTTGCTTGAAAAATGGTCAGTAAGGGATGCGCTGAGCGTTCTGGATGAAATCGACAATCGAATATCTGTCATTGAAGCAATCAGAAAACTGGCAGGAGATGAAAACGTAGATGAGTTGCATGTTCTGCATCCATTGGTAACCGGGGCAAGGTGGTTGTTCGGGCCCGAATATGAATCCGCAGAATATGCTTCCAACAGGCAGTTGCAGAATGCAGTTGAGATCGTGTTCAAGACAAAAATTCAGAAAGGCGTTTTCAATAACCACCGGAAGCGACCGGATATTGTGGTTTTGCCCGATTCAACACTCTCCGTAACAGGAACTGAAACATTTGAAAATGATTCAGGGCTTTCAACCGTTAACCGCGTCCTTTTAATTGAATTAAAGAAAGGTGGCTCAAAACTTTCCCGAACCGAAAGAAATCAGGCGATGGGTTATGTTGAAGACTTTATAAATGCCGGAAACCTTATCGGAAACCCCAGTATTGACTGCTACGTGATTGGAAAGGAGTTTTCGGAAAAGGTTGAGTTGACTGTGAAAGTGGGTGACAGAGGAAAAGTTAACATTTGCATTTTCGACCAACTCGTTGACACGGCAGAAAAGCGTTTATTTGGCTTGAGGCAGAAACTCAGCGACAGGTATGATGATATTCCCGGGATGGATCTGTTCAAGCAGCAAGCCACACAATTAAAGGTTGACTTTGTAAAGGATTAAACAAATGAGTGAGCCTATTTACTTGGATGAAGATTTTAAAGCCCAATGGCGCTATTCTTTTGAGCAAGTGAGGGCAGACAGGGAAAGATATTTCAATTGGATAAAGGATGAAATAAAAACAGTTGTTGACCTGATAAATTGCTACGATAAAATTTATGTTTTAGGCGGTTTGGGTGCACGGTTGTTGCAGTCATCTCCCAATCTTTACAACCAGTTTATGGAAACATACACTGGAGAAGACAAGGAACATGCAGAGAAAGAAAAAATCGTAGAAGATGATGAAATTGAAGTGTTGCTCGAATATGCTATGAGCATTGCATCAGCGAGTGCAAACACAAATGCAGGCGTAATTCCCACACAGGAGAACATTGATGCAATTCGTGAACAACTTTCTAAAATCAAATACAATGTTGGCTTTTATGAAATGTCAGCAGATAATCCAGTAGGAGGAACTGAGTTTGACCATTGGTTAAAGTTGCGTGTGATGGAAGATGCTTTGCATGTTCGTGGAGACGGTTATCACACACACATAGCAGAGGTTTACACAGAAACATTTGCAGCACATGACGGATTTCTGAATCAGTATTACGGTTTTACTTCTGCTGATATTTATGAAGTGGTAAAACGTTTAGACCTTTTAGTTGCATCAAAAATTGCTAATGCTTTTGGCGGCTCTCTTTCGCACAAAAGATTTGTAGAATGGAATGACGAAAAGGGAGAAGAAGCCATTATGAACGAAATGATGAAATCTGGTAAACATTTCATCCAACAATTCACTCAAGACAATCCTGATTTATATGATGAAGCTGCACCAGAAGGCTGCGCACTTATAGCTCTTGACTGTATCAATGGTTATAACAGATTGTTTTGGGTTATTCCAAAAACAGAGAAAGAAAAGAAAATTTTCAATTTGCTCTCACATCATTTCGGGGACAATACCGCTTTTCTTCAAGGCAAGTTCGGAGGCTTTCCATTAGGAGATTCTGTAATCAAGACAAAGCCACTGATAAAAGTTGGCGACAAATATTTTTGCTTTTCAATCAATCTTCCTTTCAGAAATATTTTTGACATCACAGCAAACCTATTGCAATCAGCAGATGCTGTTTATTACGAACAGCGTTTTAAAGGCAATACCAGTTCCACATCAAGAGACAATTACATTGAATTAAAAGCGAAACGACTTTTTGAAAAGTTTTTGCCAACAGTTCAATTTTACCATTCCCTGAAATACAAAATTGTTGAAGATGGAGTTCAAAAAGAACCTGAATTGGATATTTTGGGAGTTGGAAGCGATACCCTTTACATCATTGAAGTTAAAGCCGGTGAACTGAATAAGAAACATCGCAGAGGTGCAATTCTAGGTTTGAAAGACCGTCTGAAAGAAACGGTCAACGAAGGTTCTTATCAATGTTACCGTGCGAAAAAGTATATCAATGATACTACTGTTCCTGAATTCCGTTACACGGACAACAACCAAGGAAAAACTTTAACGATAGACAAGAGCAAGAATTATCAGACTATAAAAATATCGGTTACCTACGAACATCTTTCGACAGTTTCTGTGAATCTGAAATATCTGATTGAATCGGGAGTACTAAGTGCTGCTTACAAGTGGACATGGATTGTTTCGCTCTATGACTTGATGATTTTTGCAGACTTAATTGAAAGCGAAGCGGACTTTAAAGAGTATCTGCAAAACAGATTGGGACTTTATGAGAGAAACGATATTGAGTTTCATGATGAGATAGACATACTTGGATATTTCTTCGAGAATAAGTTTCCGTTGAAAGAAGAAAAGGAGAATGAGAGAATTATGATGCTTTCATACAAAGACGAAATTGAAACCTACTACACCAGAACAGGAGTTGGAATGCCAGCAGTACAAAAACCAAAACGAAAAAGATAATGCCACGCACAGTTTCAAGCACATTTGCAAACCGCTACAAGCCCACCCGCAGACCAAAGTTTGCAAAAGAGCTTGAAACTCTCCAGCCCAAGAAGAATTATTTTTTTAAATCTCCCCTTCCAAAAATTTTAAAAACCCCAACCGCACGACCCGCCACAAAAATGCACCTTGACAATGAATGCTAAACTCAATACTGACAATGGTTGCAATATGCGGACGACAAGAACGCCAGCCTGTAACAGCGTGTATGTGGCAATAGCGGGTGAAGTGGTAAATCGAAGGTCAGTACTTCTAAAAAACTTTGTGCCAAACGGACAGGAAAGTGCTTCTAATCCGCTACTGCACATACACGCAAACCGTTGTGGGCAATGCCCTGCGGGCCGGAAAAACGCGGCCAACGGCCGCTCCCCTTTTCCTCATCGCCCACAACGGCCA
>JGI24710J26742_10002740_pt1 | contig 15351 bp, 28 predicted proteins | sample BioPla2DNA2_FD_26742 | JGI IMG/M metagenome (IMG submission 26742) | reverse complement strand
CAGACAAGAACAAATATTTCCTTATATTATAAGTGATAAGCTCATTACCCGTGAGTGGGCATCCCAATGCTAACAAATTTTCAATGTATAAAATTTTTATATAATAGAAACAATATCCCTATTATATAAAAAGGGACGTCAACTTAAGCAAGTTCCACGTCCCTTATATACGAGTAATTTAGTTCTAGAATAAAATCTTTTACACTAGCTCTATTAAAACTTCCATTGCAGCATCGCCCTTGCGAGGCCCAATTTTTACTATTCTTGTATAACCACCGTTGCGATTAGCATACTTAGGTGCAATCTCATCAAAAAGCTTATCGGACATGTTGATAGATTTTGTATTTCTCTTTCTACCTGCATTTTCCTCAGGCACCTCGGTTATAGGATACAGATACTTCATCATCTGTCTTCTGGCATGAGTACGGCTAGCGCTGTCCTTCTTAATAGTCTTTTCTACCTCATCATATACGGAAACCTTTTTGCCGTCTACTACTTCCTTAACTCTCTTGCCATCTTTATCCTTACGTGCAACCTTAGCTTTTACTGTAACGGTTTCGAAGTTATCTTTTTCCTTTACAGCAAGTGCAATCATACCTTCCGCAATTCTGCGGATTTCTTTTGCTTTGGCCTCGGTTGTAAAGATTTTACCATGATATAATAAATTCGTAACCTGGTTTCTAAGTAAAGCTTTTCTTTGGCTTGCTGTTCTTCCAAGCTTTCTGTAACCTGCCATGTCATTCCCTCCTTCGAATTCTTTTAAGTAACTACTCATAGCCTCCGAGAGATTTATAGTTACTATTCTCTAAAATGAATTATTTAGTCGTCGCTCTGTCTTAAGGATAAACCAAGCTCTTTCAGTTTTGATAATACTTCCTCTAAAGACTTACGTCCAAGATTTCGAACCTTCATCATATCTTCAGCTGTCTTGTTGGTAAGTTCCTCAACAGTATTGATTCCTGCTCTCTTCAAGCAATTATAAGAACGAACTGATAATTCTAACTCGTCAATATTCATCTCGAGTACTTTTTCTTTTTCGTTATCTTCTTTTTCTACCATGATCTCAGCAGTCTTTGCATGCTCTGATAGATCAATGAAGGCATCCAAATGAACACTTAAGACCTTCGCCGCAAGACTTAGTGCNTCATCAGGTACCAGTGTTCCATCAGTATATACATCTAAGGTTAACTTATCATAGTCAGTAATCTGCCCAACACGGGTATTCTCGACAGATAGATTAACACGTTCTACCGGTGTATATATGGAATCAATCGGGATAACTCCGATTGGCAGGTCATCTTTCTTGTTCTTATCAGCGCTGACATAACCTCTTCCGTTTGTTATTGTAAGCTCCATGTATAATCTGCTGTCTGGGCCGCCACACAATGTAGCAATCACCTGATCTGGATTAAGTATCTCGATATCCGGGTCGGCCTGTATATCCCCTGCTGTAACTACTACTTCGCCTTCCTGCTCTATATAAGCAATCTTAGGCTCATTCGTATCACTAGTGTTTTTGATTGCAAGGTTTTTTAGATTCATAATTATTTCAGTTACATCTTCCTTTACGCCAGGAATTACACTGAACTCATGAACCACTCCGTCAATCTTAATTTGGCTTACTGCAGCACCTGGAAGCGATGAAAGCATAATTCTTCTGAGAGAATTACCTAAGGTTGTTCCATATCCTCTTTCTAAAGGCTCTACTACAAAGCGTCCAAATTTTTTATCCTCGGAAATTTCAGCAATCTCTATTTTGGGTTTTTCAAAATCAAACACAACAGGACCCTCCTTCTGGGTTATTTGAGTTGACTGTATTTCTATAAATAATAACTTTAATATTTATTATTTGGAGTACAACTCTACAATTAACATCTCATTAACCGGGACATCGATTTGGTCTCTTGTGGGAACTTCCTTAACTGTACCTGATAATGTCTCCTGATCAGCTTCAAGCCATGCAGGAACAGTTCTTCCTCCGGTTACCTCAAGTATATCCTTATATCTCTGGGCACCTTTAGCTTTTTCTCTGATTTCTATTTTGTCTCCAGCTTTTACTGTATAAGACGGAATATTCACGGTCTTGCCATTTACAGATACATGCTTATGACCAACAATCTGTCTAGCCTCTGCTCTGGTTCTGGCAAATCCCATACGGAATATAATATTATCTAATCTAAGCTCTAATAAAGTCAGTAGGTTCTCACCAGCTGTACCACCCTTCATTTTCTGAGCTCTATCAAATAAATTTCTAAAAGGCTTCTCTAACATGCCATATATGAATTTAGCCTTTTGCTTTTCTCTAAGTTGCAGTCCATACTCACTGGTTTTCTTTCCAGCTCTGGCAAATGATCTATTAGATTTCTTATCAATTCCCAAAAAGGCCGGTTCTAAACCAAGAGATCTACATTTTTTTAATACTGGACCCATATCTCTAGCCATATCTATTCTACCTCCTTATCAGACTCTTCTGCGTTTTGGTGGACGACATCCGTTATGCGGAACCGGTGTTACGTCTCTAATACTTGTTACTTCTATACCGCATGCCTGAAGGGCACGAATCGCAGCTTCTCTGCCTGAGCCGGGGCCTTTTACCATAACTTCTACGGATTTCAAACCATGAACAAGTGCTGCTTTTGCTGCTGTTTCTGCTGCCATCTGAGCTGCATAAGGAGTAGATTTTCTTGAACCTCTGAAGCCTAATCCACCGGCACTAGCCCAAGAAAGAGCATTTCCTTCTGCATCTGTCAGCGTAACAATTGTATTGTTAAAGGATGACTGAATATGTGCCTGTCCACGATCTACGTTCTTTTTGACACGTCTCTTCGTCCCTTTTTTTGCTGATGCTATTTTCTTAGCCATTTAAACAAACCCTCCTATTGGATTTTCTAAATTCGGAAGTAAGTCTTTCTTCCTTATTATAATGAGTTGCGCTTCAAAGATTATTTCTTCTTATTAGCAACTGTTCTTCTGGGACCTTTTCTGGTTCTAGCGTTAGTCTTTGTCTTCTGACCACGAACCGGAAGTCCTTTTCTATGACGAATGCCTCTGTAGCATCCTATTTCTTGTAATCTCTTAATATTTAGAGCGATATCTCTTCTTAAATCACCCTCGACCATCTGAGTCTCATCAATTACGTCACGAATTCTAGCTGCTTCGTCGTCAGTTAAATCTCTGACGCGAGTATTTGGATCAACATTTGCCTGCGCTAAAATGCGATTGGAGCTTGTTCTACCGATACCATATATATAGGTAAGTCCAATCTCTACGCGCTTATCTCTTGGTAAATCTACACCACTGATACGTGCCATGTGCCTGGTACACCTCCAAAATAATATTGTTTTACGAAGTAAAATAACTTCATTGTAACAAACCTCAGTTTGTTACATCAGCCGCTTTAAATTGTAACAGACATATCTTAAGTATGCCTGCTAAGATCTAGTGATGACGGTCACTAATCCTAAGGCAGATTATATCCACCCACAATATCACAATGACTTCTGCCTATTGGCAGATGATTGTAACACAAAAAGCAAGAACTATTATATATAAAACAATAGTAATTACCGAACTATTGTATATTAGCCTTGTCTTTGTTTGTGTCTGGGATTCTCACAGATAACTCTGATAGCTCCCTTTCTTCTAATAACTTTGCATTTTTCGCAAATTGGTTTTACTGATGACCTTACTTTCACAGTAATTCACCCCTTTCAAAAAAGTCCGCCTTTTATTATATCACCGCTTAAATCTAATAGCAAGCAATATTTTTCGTGAATTTATTTGTCACGCCAAATAATTCTTCCTTTGGTTAAATCATATGGTGATAATTCAAGTGTAACTCTATCACCGGGTACTATCTTAATAAAATTCATGCGTAGCTTACCACTAATATGAGCTAACACCTTGTGCCCATTTTCAAGTTCTACCTGAAACATCGCATTCGGAAGCTTCTCAATTACAGTACCTTCAATTTCTACTACATCGGACTTTGACATATTTCAAACCTCCTTATTTGATATTTTACTAGGAACAAATTCAACGGAGGTTTTACCTCCTTATTTGATATTTTTACTAGCAACGTTTATAACGGAGGTTTTACCTCCTTATTTGTCTTTCAATCTGTAACAGTTTTATAGCTCTTTTTATTTCTTCGTCTTTCACATTTTTTTCTTTTATTGCCTTATATAACATGGGGTCATAATTACCTAACATAATAATATGTTTTAAATTTTTCTTCTTAGGGTTATCCAGTGTTCTAATATTACCATCCACTAAATATACATATTCATTATGAGTATTAATTATTACATAGCATTTTCCGGCATCTCTACCGTTTTTAGATTTTACGAAACATCCCACAAATTCTTGCATCTATTAACTCCAAAGTCTAATAATAGCTTTCCTATATTTTTGTCAGGATTTCTGGCTCACCGTCTGTTATAAGGATTGTATTCTCATAATGTGCTGATAGTGATCCATCCTCAGTGACTACAGTCCAGTCATCATCCATCCAATATACATCATATCGCCCAGCGTTCACCATGGGTTCTATAGCTAAGGTCATTCCTGAAGCTAGTTTTGGCCCCCTATTTCTCTGTTTGAAATTCGGAATCTGTGGTTCTTCATGGAGATTGCTACCAATTCCATGACCTACCAAATCCCTTACCACTGAAAAACCAAAGGACTCAACATATTTCTGGATTGCCTCAGATATTTCATGTAGATGTTTCCCCTCTTTTGCGAACTTAATACCTTCGTAAAAGCTCTGCCTAGTTACCTCTATTAATTTCTTGGCTTCATTAGTAATTTCACCGACAGGAATAGTTCTAGCAGCATCCGAGTGGTATCCCTTATAAATCACACCGCAATCTAGGCTCACGATATCTCCATCTCTAAGTATATTCTTCATAGAGGGAATTCCATGAACCACCTCATCATTTACAGATATACATATAGAAGCTGGGAACCCGTTATAATTTAGAAAAGAAGGAATACATCCATAGCTAGTTATAATTTCATGGCATCTCTTGTCTATATCAAAGGTTGAGATACCCGGTTTTACATAGCCTTCCAACTCTTCCAAAACCTGTGCAAGAATCTTACCTGATTCCCTCATAAGTTCGATTTCTCTATCAGATTTAATGCTTATTGCCATTTAACTCTTCCTTTCAGATTGTGTCCACCTTTAAGCCTCAAGTATATGAATTATTTCCTTATATATATTGTCTATACTTTCTGTACCATCCACTCTATGGAGGATACCCTTCTTCTCATAATATTCAAGAAGTGGCTTAGTCTGTTCATGATATACCTCAAGCCTTTTAATAACTGTCTCAGGCTTATCATCATCTCTTAATACCAGATTTGTATCGCAATAATCACAGATTCCTTCTAGCTTAGGCTTAAGTGTATCTACGTGATAAGTCCTACCACAGTTTAAGCAGGCCCTTCTTCCAGCCATCCGGTTCACGATAACCTCATCCGCTACATAGACATCAATTGCATATTCTATCCTGTCATTCTTCTTATCGAGCTTTGCATCTAATGCAGTTGCTTGAGGTATTGTTCTAGGAAATCCGTCTAATACATACCCATTCTTGCAGTCAGATAACTTAAAGCGAGCAACAACCAGCTCAAGAACCAAATCATCCGCTACTAAAAGACCTTGATCCATATATACCTTAGCTTTTAGACCAAGCTGTGTTTTGTTTTTAATGTTCTCACGTAATATGTCACCAGTGGAAATATGTGGAACACCATACTTTGCCGCTATTTTTTTTGCCTGTGTTCCCTTACCTGCACCGGGTGCCCCTAACATTATTACTTTCATGATGTTATCCCCCCGAAATCAATAAATCTTATCCCAATATGATATCAATACAAAGCAAGTATAACGAAGGTGCCTATAAAAATATTGAAACCTTCGTTCTACTGCTTTGTATAGAATTAATCATTTAGGAAACCTTTATAGTGACGCACTAGCATCTGGGATTCTACCTGATTTATTGTCTCGATGATAACACCAACAATAATAATAATTGATGTACCGCCGAAGCTTACACTGGCCCCAAAGGCCCCGGAAAAGAACATAGGTATTACAGACACAATTATTAAGCCAATAGCACCTATAAAAATCACGCGATTAAGTACCTTACTTAAATGCTCGGTTGTCGGTTTTCCTGGACGAATACCTGGGATGAATCCTCCCTGCTTCTTCATATTATTTGCAATCTCAATTGGGTTAAAAGTAATTGATGTATAAAAATATGCAAAGAATATAATCAATCCTATATAGATTAACAATCCAATAGAATATTTAAACTCACCAAAATCAAAGTTTCTAAAATTAATATTTAACCAACTGCCTTGGTCCATAACCTTTAGTACCTTAGGCCAAAAATACGCTCTATCCGGATATACTCCAAAGAATGAAAATATAACTCCCGGGAAGGACATTAATGAGCTAGCAAATATAACTGGAATAACACCAGCTGTATTTACTTTTAGGGGAATATTGGAAGTTTGTCCACCAACCATTTTTCTGCCCTGTACCTTTTTAGCATATTGAACAGGGATCTTTCTTTCACCATTCTGTAATAATAATACAAATACTATTGTAAATAAAGTTACTGCTAAGATAACAAGAACAGCAATGATTGCCTTCCAAACTGGCTGTTCATATACGAACTGATAATACAGTCTTATAAAATCAGCTGGCATCGTGGATACGATATTAATAAGAAGAATAATTGATATACCGTTTCCAACACCATTTTGAGTTATACGTTCTCCAAGCCACATAAGGAAGGTAGAGCCAGCTGTAAAGGATGCAGCTACAATCACAACATTAGTAAATGTAAGGCCGCCCTCCAATACACCTTGACTTCCGCCAAAACCAATGGCCATTGCAATAGATTCAACAATTGCAAGACCAACAGCCATATAACGGGTCAATTCTTCTATCTTCTTCCTTCCGTCTTCTCCCTCTTTTTGAAGCTCCTCCAATTTAGGAATCGCTATTGTTAAAAGCTGAATAATAATGGATGAAGAAATATAGGGTGAAATACTTAATGCAAATATGGACATCTTGGTAAAGGAGCCGCCGGTAAGATTGTTAAAAAATCCAAGATTGATACTTGAAAATACATTCTCAACAGCCTCTCTGCTAACTGCTGGTGCAGGAAGCAGTGTTCCTAGTCTAACTATTATCAGTGCACCTAGGGTATATAGTAGTTTCATCCTGATGTCTTTAACCTTTAATGCATTTCGTAATGTTTTAAACATATTAAATCACCTCAGCATTTCCACCAAGAGCCTGAATTTTCTCTACCGCACTAGCACTAAATGCATTAACCTTGACATCCAGCTTCTTAGTAAGTTCTCCATTGCCAAGAATCTTAACTCCATCTTTGGGGTTTTTTATGATTCCTGCTTCAATTAATGAATCAACTGTTACTGTAACACCATCATCAAATCTATTTAATACATCTACGTTAATTGCAATAATTTCTTTAGAATTCCTGTTAGTAAAACCACGTTTAGGAATTCTTCTGTATAGTGGCATCTGTCCGCCCTCAAAACCAATTCTTGGAGCTCCGGAACGTGCCTTCTGTCCTTTATGGCCCTTACCGGCCGTTTTGCCGTTTCCTGAACCATGCCCACGACCTTTTCTGAAGCGTTCTTGCTTAGAACCGTCTGCTGGTCTTAATTCTGATAGATTCATCTACGTGCACCTCCTTCTTTCAGTCTTATATTTCCTCAACCTTTACTAAGTGTTTTACATGATCAATCATTCCCCTAATTGCAGCATTATCTGGCATTTCAACGGTTTTATTCAGCTTTCTTAAACCGAGAGCCTCTATTGTTGCTTTGTGCTTAGGAATGGCACCGATCGTAGACTTCACTAAAGTTATTTTTAATTTACCTGCCATCTTGACACCTCCACATTAAATTACTGGGTAAAACTCTTAATTAGAAAGCTGTTCTACCGGAATACCACGAAGCTTTGCTACTTCCTCAGGGGTCTTTAACTGGCTTAATCCTTCAATCGTAGCTAAAACTACATTTTGCTTATTATTTGAACCGAGAGACTTTGTACGGATATTCTTATATCCTGCAAGCTCAAGTACGTTACGCACAGGTCCACCGGCGATAACACCAGTACCTTCAGGGGAACGCTTAAGGAGTACCTCGGCACTGCCGAAATTACCAATAAAGTCGTGGGGTATGCTACCATTTTCATCAATCGGAATGGAAATTAATTTCTTAATGGCATCTTCTTTACCCTTACGGATTGCTTCGGGAATCTCAGTCGCCTTTCCAAGCCCTGCGCCAATGTGTCCATTCCTGTCGCCAACTACTACTAATGCTGTAAATCGCATATTACGTCCGCCCTTTACAACCTTAGTAACGCGCTTGATTGATACTACTTTATCCTCTAATTCCAGTTGACTTGTATCAACAATTGAACGTTTCATGTTTTTCCTCCTTACCTAGAATTCCAGACCAGCACCACGTGCTGCGTCTGCCAACGCTTTGATCTTTCCATGATATATGAAACCGCCTCTATCAAAGACAACTGATTTGATGCCTTTTTCCAAAGCCTTCTTGGCAATAACAGTACCAAGGTGTGCTGCTGCTGCCATATCGTTGGTCTTCTCGAGCTCTGCCTTAACATCCTTATCCAATGTGGACGCTGCTACTAAAGTATTGCCTGCTTCATCATCAATAACCTGCGCATACATATGATTATTGCTTCTAAACACAGCCAAACGCGGTCTCTCAGGAGTACCCGTGAAACGGTTACGGATTTTTCTATGCTTTTTTCTTCTAATATTAGTTCTTGATTCTTTACTAACCATGTTATTTCACTCCTCCTTTATTTCTTACCGGTCTTACCAACCTTGCGTCTGATTACTTCATCAGCATACTTAATTCCCTTGCCCTTATAGGGTTCAGGTGGTCTTTTAGCTCTGATTTCAGCGGCGTATTGGCCAACCTTTTCTTTATCTATACCTTTTACAGTTATTTTGTTCTGTCCGTCTAAAATTGATTCAACACCTTCTGGGTCTGTCATAACTACAGGATGAGAGAAACCGATAGTCAAGGTTAATTCCTTGCCTGCCTTTGCGGCCCTGTAACCAACACCATTAATTTCTAGATGCTTCTCATAACCCTCTGTAACACCTATTACCATATTGGCAAGTAGTGTTCTTGTTAATCCATGTAAGGACTTCATTCTTTTCAAATCGTTAGGTCTGGATACAGTCATTTCTGCTCCATCCATCTTAATAACCATCTCGGAAGGTAACACTCTTTCTAATGTTCCTTTTGGTCCTTTTACGGTCACTTTATTATTTTCTGCTATATCTACAGTTACTCCTGCTGGTATAGCGATAGGCATTTTTCCTATACGTGACATGCCCGCACCTCCTGTTTTTCTATAGAATACCTCCAAGGGTATTCTATCAATTGAATTGATATTATTAGCAAGCATTCGATACAACATTAGTGGCAATAATTACCTTACCATGCTGAATGCAGGCTTTCGGTATATACATTCTGGTAGTATAAAATTACCAAACGAAAGCCAACACCTCTCCACCTACGTTTTGCTCTCTTGCTTCTCTATCGGTGATTACACCTTTATTTGTTGAGATAATTGCTACTCCTAAACCACCAAGAACCTTTGGAAGCTGGTCCTTGTTAGCATAAACACGAAGACCTGGTTTTGAGATTCTCTTAAGGCCGGTGATGATTTTAACATTTTTATCTTTACCATATTTTAATGTAATATGAATGGTTTTAAAGCTTCCAACTTCTTCTACTGTATAATTTCTGATATATCCTTCCTTTAAAAGAATATCAGCGATAGCGATTTTCATTTTAGAAGCAGGTATATCTACTGTATCATGTTTTGCAGTGTTCGCGTTACGAATTCTTGTAAGCATATCTGCAATGGGATCGCTCATTGTCATTTATTTGCCTCCTTTCTTAACCTCTTACCAGCTAGCCTTTTTAACGCCTGGTATTTGCCCTTTGTATGCTAATTCACGAAAACATATTCTGCATACTCCATATTTTCTTAAATATGCATGGGGACGGCCACAAATTCTGCAACGATTATATTCTCTAGTGGAGAATTTCTGTTTGCGCTGCTGCTTTATTTTCATTGACGTTTTAGCCATGGTCTGTCTTCCTCCTTACTTTCTAAATGGCATTCCAAACCCGGTTAACAGTTCACGAGCCTCTTCATCCGTCTTAGCTGTGGTAACGAAGATGATNTCCATACCTCTCACCTTATCTACCTTGTCATAGTCAATTTCGGGGAAGATTAACTGCTCTTTTATACCTAGTGCATAATTACCTCTGCCATCAAACGCATTAGGATTAACACCTCTAAAGTCACGAACTCTAGGTAATGCCAAGTTTATCAGACGATCAGCAAAATCGTACATTTTCTCGCCACGTAAGGTAACCTTACAGCCAACTGACATTCCTTCTCTTAATTTAAAGTTAGCAATGGATTTCTTAGCTTTAGTGATTACAGGTTTTTGACCTGCAATGATTTCCATATCCTTAGCTGCAGCTTCTAACACTTTGGCATTTTCTTTTGCCTCACCAACACCCATGTTGATGACAATTTTATTAAGTTTCGGCACTTCCATAACATTTTTATATCCAAACTTCTTTATCATGCCGGGAACAATCTCATTTAAATAAAACTCTTTAAGTCTAGCCACCTTTACCATAACCTCCTCTCTTCTTAGTCGATAACGTCGCCGGTTGATTTTGCGATACGTACCTTCTTGGGGCCCTTTTTATCTTCTACGATCTTAAAGCCCACTCTGGTTACTGTACCCTTATGAACGTACATTACATTAGAAGAATCAATAGGCGCTTCCTGGCGGACAATTCCACCCTTAGGACTACTCTGGTTAGGCTTAGTGTGCTTGGATATCATATTGATGCCCTCAACTATAACCTTGTTGTCAATCACTTCCAGAACCTTGCCCTCTTTACCTTTATCTTTACCGGCAATAACCTTAACGTTATCACCTTTTTTTATTTTCATCGTTGCCACGGTCGACACCTCCTTATAATACTTCTGGTGCTAAAGAAACGATTTTCATAAATTGTTTCTCTCTTAATTCTCTTGCTACTGGTCCAAAGATACGAGTACCTCTTGGATTGTTGTCTTCTTTTATTATAACAGCAGCGTTTTCGTCAAATCTAATATAAGAACCATCTTTACGGCGAGCACCTTTAACAGTACGTACCACAACAGCTCTAACTACATCGCCCTTCTTAACAACACCGCCTGGTGTTGCATCTTTAACCGAAGCAACAATGATATCGCCTATATTAGCATATCTTCTGCCTGATCCGCCCAATACTCTGATACAAAGCAACTCTTTTGCACCGGTATTATCGGCGACTCTAAGTCTTGATTCAACCTGTATCATGATAATACTCCTTTCAGTTGTAGTAAATCCAACTCTGTATAACCTGGCTTACAGTCATTTAAGCCTATTATTTATTTTCATCTAGTAGACAAAGACCTTGTATTATTTTGCCTTTTCAACCACTTCAACAAGTCTCCATCTTTTATCCTTGGACAGGGGTCTTGTCTCCATAATTTTTACACGGTCACCGATTCTGCATTCGTTATTCTCATCATGGGCTTTCAGCCTTGAGGTTCTTTTAACAATTTTGCCATATAACGGATGCTTTACATTATCAATTAATGCTACCACGATAGTCTTATCCATCTTGTCGCTGACTACCTTGCCGATACGCACTTTTCTTAAATTTCTTTCCATTTGATACTCCTTTCCAGGGCCTAAGGCCACATATAGATCCAGCCTTGGAGTCCCAATTATTTGGAATCTTTCTTCATCTCAGAAATAACTGTCTGAATTCTAGCAATATTCTTTCTTACTTCTTTTATCCTGCTGGTGTTTTCCAACTGATTTGTTGCATTTTGGAATCTCAGGTTGAAAAGTTCTTTCTTAGCAGCTACTAATTCATCATTCAAATCTGTAGCTGATTTTGTTCTTAAATCTTCTACATATTTATTTGTTTTCACTGTATTCACCGCCTTCTAAGTCTGCACGCGATACTATTTTACACTTTACCGGTAATTTGTGTGCCGCAAGACGTAACGCTTCTCTTGCTGTCTCTTCAGGAATACCGGCAATTTCAAACATAACGCGTCCCGGTTTAACAACTGCTACCCAATACTCTAGAGTACCCTTACCGGAACCCATACGAGTCTCAGCAGGCTTAGTTGTTACTGGTTTATCGGGAAATATCTTTATCCAAACCTTACCACCACGCTTTGTAAAACGAGTCATGGCTATACGGGCAGCCTCAATCTGGTTTGATTTAATCCAAGCGGGTTCTAAGGCAACTATTCCATACTCACCATGAGCCAGGGTATTACCTCTGGAAGCTTTTCCGGCCATAGAGCCACGAAACTGCTTACGATGTTTAACTCTCTTCGGCATTAACATTATTTATCGCTCCCTTCCTTTTTTGCTCCTTTTGTGGGAAGCACTTCACCATGATATATCCAAACCTTAACACCAAGCTTACCATAAGAGGTATCAGCTTCTGCAAAGCCATAGTCTATATTGGCACGAAGTGTCTGTAGAGGTATAGTTCCTTCACTGTAAAACTCTGTACGTGCAATGTCTGCTCCGCCAAGACGTCCACCAACTGCAGCCTTGATACCCTTAGCTCCAGCTTTCATGGTTCTTGCCATTGTAGACTTCATAGCTCTTCTAAAGGAAATACGATTCTCAAGCTGGGATGCAATATTCTCTGCTACAAGCTGAGCATCAACATCAGGTCTTTTGATCTCCTTTATCTCAATATTAAGCTTCTTCTGGGTATATTTTTGGATTTCTACTTTTAATTTCTCTATTTCACTTCCACCTCTACCGATAACAACACCCGGTTTTGATGTATAAATTATTATCTTTAAACGATCGGACGCTCTTTCAATCTCAATCTTGGACACACCTGCGCTGTATAATTTCTTTTTGAGATACGTTCTGATTTTATAATCTTCTACAAGATTATCAGCAAAATCACTTTCAGCATACCATCTGGAGTCCCAATCATTAATTATACCGACTCTTAAGCCGTGGGGATTAACCTTTTGTCCCATTATTGCCCTCCTTATCTCTCATTAAGCACTACAGTAATATGACACATTCTCTTCTCTATACGATAAGCGGTGCCTCGTGCTCTTGGTTGAATTCTTTTCATAATCGGACCCTGGTTTGCATAACATTCCTCTATATAAAGCTTGTCTGGATCCATATCCTTAACCTCAGCATTGGCAATTGCTGACTTTAATAGCTTCTCTATTAGTGTTGAAGCATATCTTGGACTATATGCTAAAATACCAAGTGCTGTCTTTACATCCTTACCTCTAATGGCATCTAATACAAAACAAGCCTTAGTTACAGACACTCTAGCATAGGATAACTTTGCTGATGCTCTGTTGTCCTTAACTTCATTTCTTTCTCTCTTTATTTGGGATCTATGTCCTTTTGCCATGGATGAACCTCCTTCCATTCAATGCTATTCTTATCTCCTAGCAGATTTCTTCTCGTCTTTTCCATGTCCTCTATAGGTTCTGGTAGCAACAAACTCACCGAGCTTGTGTCCAACCATATCTTCAGTTATATATACGGGAACATGCCTTCTTCCATCATGAACCGCGATTGTATGACCAACCATCTGCGGGAAAATGGTAGAACGACGTGACCAAGTCTTTATAACAGTCTTATCACCAGATGTATTAAGCGCATCTACTTTTTTTAGCAAATGTTCGTCTGCAAATGGTCCCTTTTTTAGTGAACGAGCCATGTATTCTAACCTCCTTAGAATTTGTGTTCATTGATTCAATCAATGATTGCTTTACATTACATACTTTATTTAAAAGTACTTCCATCTCTTTTTCTTACTATTAATCTATTAGATTTCTTGTTAGGCTTTCTTGTCTTAAGTCCAAGCGCAGGCTTACCCCAAGGTGTAGAAGGACCGGGACGACCGATACCTGTTCTACCTTCACCACCACCGTGTGGATGGTCGTTAGGGTTCATTGCTGAACCACGAACTGTAGGTCTATAGCCCATATGACGCTTACGTCCAGCTTTTCCTACTGTAATAAGTTCATGATCGATATTGCCTACCTGACCAATTGTTGCTCTACAATTTAACAGAACCATTCTCATCTCACCGCTGGGAAGACGAAGGGTTGCGTACTTACCTTCCTTAGCCATCAGCTGTGCAGAGTTTCCTGCTGAACGAACTAGCTGACCACCCTTACCAGGATAAAGTTCAATGTTATGAACCTCTGTACCTACAGGAATGTTAGCTATTGGTAAGCAGTTACCTACTTTGATTTCAGCATTTTCACCACTCATAAGAGTAGTTCCTACCTTTAGTCCATAAGGTGCTAGGATATATGCCTTCTCACCATCTGCATAATGTAGCAATGCAATATTAGCTGTTCTGTTTGGATCATATTCAATAGTTGCTACCTTTGCAGGTATATTGTCTTTTCTTCTCTTAAAATCAATAATTCTATATTTTCTTCTAGCTCCACCACCACGATGTCTAACTGTGATTTTACCTTGGTTATTACGGCCAGCTTTTCTATTTAAAGAAACAACCAATGATTTCTCCGGCTTAGTTGCTGTAATTTCAGTAAAATCGGAACCGGTCATGTGTCTTCTAGAAGGTGTATATGGGGTAAATGTTTTAATTCCCATTATTTACACTCCTTTCAAATTATATATCAATAATTAGTAAATTCTATACTCGGATCCCATCGTCAGGATTATAGTCCGGAGAAGATCTCAATTTCAGCACTGTCTTCAGTAAGCTGAACGATTGCTTTTTTGGTTTTTGCTGTCTTGCCGACTACATTACCACGTCTGCGGTTCTTACCTTCCAGATTCATCGTATTTACCTTAGCAACCTTTGTACCAGCAAACATCTTCTCTACTGCTTCCTTAATCTGTGACTTGGTAGCTTCAGGATGAACTGAAAATGTGTACTTCTTATCGCTCATAGAGTCCATACTCTTCTCTGTTACGATAGGCTTAAGGATTACATCATAGTATTTTATATCTGCCATTATGCGTACACCTCCTCGATCTGTGCCACAGCATCCTTAGTAATTACTAATGTATCATACTTTAGGATGTCATAAACATTAATAGAATTTGATAAAATTGTTCTAACATTAGGAAGGTTTCTAGCTGAAAGTGCAACATTATCATCCTTCTTATCAAGAACAATGAGGGCCTTATTTACCTTAAGGTTGCTAAG
>JGI24710J26742_10002737_pt1 | contig 15365 bp, 20 predicted proteins | sample BioPla2DNA2_FD_26742 | JGI IMG/M metagenome (IMG submission 26742) | reverse complement strand
GGGGCAACGAGGCCTTGATCCACTCGGCGGACGCTGACGGGGCCCAAGGAGGAAGTGGTGAAGCTATACCTTAAAAGCATATGCGCGGTATTTTGCCTGATGACGGCATGTGCGGCGCAATCGCCAATCCTGCAGAACATGCTCGCGAAGTCTTCGGATGTTGTTGCGGTCACGTGTGAGGCTGTGCGGGGCGGCATGACGGATGAGGAAGGGGTGGAGGAGTGGACGGCGCTTTGTCGAGTGGACGCGATCATCAAGGGGGAAATAATTGGCGGGAGGATGGATAAGAAGATACTTGTTCTTTTCAACCGATTCACATTTGGCGCTTCTCCGGAACCTCTCCGCTTTTCAACTGGCAATCGCTACATTGTCTTTCTGGNTGGAATCGCGGGGGCCGGAACAATAGCCCCGGAGATGGACCCCATTCCGATGTATCGCTTGTTTGACCGATGGCTTTCCGTTCAGCCGTATGAGTGGCATCTGGTTCGGGAGCTCAATCCTGATGTGAAGATAGAAAAAGAGGCAAAAAGCTCCTCTGGACAGAGGATTTGAGCCGTTTCGGGCACTTTGCGCCTAAACGGGAGTGGACGGTGTTTGGGGCGGGGGATGAGATTGATGGTTGAAAAAGGCGGGCGGGGGGGGTAGGGTTTCGCCGATTGTTATGAAAATTGTCAAGGATGGCTATGGCCTGATTTTCGGCGTTCCCGTGGTGTGCGCGGTGGCGGCCCTTGTCGTGACGCGGTTTGCTCCGGCGGCGATGTGGGTGGCGTATACCTTGTGGGGGATNGGGTTGGTTGACTTTTTGTTCATGCTGTACTTTTTCCGGGANCCGGAACGGACGCCCGCCTGCGGGGCGGATGAGTTCGTTTCGGGGGCGGATGGGGTGGTGCGGTCGGTGGAAATGATTGATGAAACGCGCTTTTTGAAGTGTCCGACGGTGCGGATTAGCGTGTTTCTCAGTCCGTTTAATGTGCATGTGAATCGGGTGCCGCTGGATGGGGTGGTGAAGGAGGCGGGGTACACGCCGGGGCGGCATTTGCTGACGCTGGATGCGCGGTCGTCCGAGGTGAATGAGCATAGTTCTATTTTGATTCAGGGGGAGCGGACGCGTTGTCTGGCGCGGCAGATTGTGGGGCCGGTTGTCCGGCGCGTGGTGTACTGGCTGGAGCCGGGGCAAACGGTGGCCAAGGGGGAGCGGCTGGGGATGATGAAGTTCGGGTCGCGCATGGATTTGTATTTTCCGGCGGCGGAGGTGGAGGCGACCGTGAAGCGCGGCGATAACGTGTTGGCGGGGCTGACGGTGGTGGCCCGCCTGAAAAAGGGCGAGGCGTGAAGTGAATATCTGGCGCAAAATTATCCCTTGTGCCTGCTCGTTTCTGGCGTTGGGCGCGGGGGTGGGGAGCATCTTGGCGGTGGGGAGCGGCAACTGGCTGTTGGGCGGGCAACTGATTTTGGTGTCGCTGATTCTGGACGGGCTGGATGGCACGCTGGCGCGGCTGCTGCGGGGGCAGTCGAGCTTTGGGGCGGAGCTGGATACGTTTGTGGATGTGACGAGCTTTGGAATCGCCCCGGCGGTGCTGCTGTATTTTTATCCCAACGGCGGCTTGCAGGCGGTGCCTGTGTGGGGGGTGCTGCTGGCGGTGGTGTATGTGATGTCGGGGACGGCGCGGCTGGCGCGGTTCCGGGTGGTGGACCCTTATCGCGGCCAGCGAGGCTTTTTGGGGCTGCCGATTACGACGGCGGCGGGGATAGTGGCGGCGTTTATCATTGCGCTGGAGAGTCCGGCGGCGGCGGAGATTCCCCTGTTGTCCTTGCGGGCGGGGCCGTTGGCGGTTGGTTTCTGGGCGGCGGTTTTGGCGATGCTGGTGTTGCAGGTTTCGCACGTGCGCTATTCCAAGCCCACGAAGAATCCCCGGATTCTGTTGCCGTTCATGATTTTGATTATCATGCTTTTTATTCCGTCTGTGGCGCCGATTTCCGCGTTGCTGATGTTTGCCTACGGGATTTGGTTTGCGTTTATTTCGCCGTTTTTCTTCCGTCGTTTTTTAACCAAATTGCCGCCGCTGGAGGAGCTGGAGCCTGCTTCCCAGACGGATGGCGAGGGAGATGAGTCATGACGCGCGCGGTGTATGCGGGAACGTTTGATCCGATGACCTACGGCCATCTGGATGTGGCNACTCGTGCCGCGCAGGTGTTTTCGCACCTGACGCTGGCCGTGGCGGAAGACCCGGGCAAAAAAGTGCTGTTCTCCACGGAGGAGCGTGTTGAACTGGCGCGCGCGTGCCTGGCGGAATTCAAAAATGTGGAGGTTGTGCCTTTTTCCGGCTTGCTGGTGGAGTGGGTGCGCGCGCATGGCAGCCATGTGTTGGTGCGGGGGTTGCGCGCGTTTTCCGATTTTGANTATGAATTTCAGATGGCGCTGACGAATCGCAAGTTGGCGCCGGACATTGAAACGCTGTTTTTGATGCCGAACGAGGACTTTAGTTATGTCAGCAGCAGCATGGTGAAGGAAATNGCCGCGCTGGGNGGCGATGCGCGGCAGTTTGTGCCGCCAGTGGTGGCCGCTGCCTTGAAGAAGAAGCTGGCTCATTCCTGAGCCGCCGATGCCGGCGGTGCCGTCGGCAGGAAGTTTTTCGATTGTGATTCTGATAGATATTGCTCAACTGACGGATACAGGCCGCCGGGTGGTCGGCGAGGAGCCGGCGAACTTGCTGGGCTGGATGGCGATCCCGTCGTGAGCGAGGCCGGCCCCATTCGCTACGATTTGACGGTGGATCCCGCCGGTGACAAGCTGATTGTGCGCGGGGAGGCGGAGGCCTCGCTGGGGTTTCATTGCTCGCGCTGCGATAAATTTTTCTCGACAACGGTGCGAGTTTCGTCATTCTTGCACACCTACGAATGGGCGGAGCATTCGGCCATGCTGGATGTTTCCGCGGATGTTCGGGAAGATTTGTTGTTGGAAATCCCCGGATTCCCGCTTTGTCGGGCGGATTGCAAAGGGCTTTGCCCCCAATGCGGTCAGGACCTGAATGAGGCGGCCTGCGATTGTTCGCCGGCGACGGATGGGCTTTCGCCGTGGTCCGCGCTGGATGGATGGGCGGTGAAACCCGCGTCCAAGCCGGCGGCAGGCAAGCCCCAAGCGGGTTCGAAGTAAGGAAAAAGAGTTTATTAGGAGGTAGATCATGGCCGTTCCCAAAAGGAAAAAGTCGAAGAGTCGTGTGCGCATGCGCAAGGCGCAGTGGTATGCCAGCATCCCGCAAACGGAGGGTCAGGCTTGCGCCGAGTGCGGCGCGCCCGTGCAACCGCACCGCGTTTGTGCTTCCTGCGGCAAGTACAAGGGCCGCCAGGTTGTCATCAAGGAAGCGGCGGAATAAGGCCCGTCGGTTTCGACGTGGGCCACACGCGAACGGATCATGCGTATAGCCGTTGACGCCATGGGGGGAGATTACGCCCCCCAAGCTATTGTNGAGGGTGCGTTGCTGGCTCTCCGGGATTGCCCGGATATCGAGCAAATGTTTTTGGTGGGGGATGAAGCAGCTATCCAGACCGAATTGGCCAAGCATGGCGGCGGGTCGCCGCGCGTGGTGATTCGCCATGCCTCGGAAGTGGTCGGCATGGGCGATTCGCCGGCGACTGCCGTGCGGCGTAAAAAGGATTCCTCGATTAACCGCGCGATGGATTTGGTCAAGAGCGGTGAAGCGGCGGCCGTATTCGCCGCCGGCAATACCGGCGCGGCTGTGGCGTCGGCCACCCTGAAGTTGCGCACGCTTGAAGGTGTGCGCCGGCCGGGGATTGCCGTGGCCATGCCGACTGTGAATGACAAGCCGGTCGTGGTGATTGATGGCGGGGCAACCACCGACTGTACGCCTGAAATCTTGATGCAGTACGCCATCATGGGCTCGACGTATTCCCGGGAAATCATCGGTCGCCCGGACCCGCACGTGGGCGTCATGAGCGTCGGCACCGAAGAAGCCAAGGGGAATGTGCTCAGCAAGGAAACGTTTGAGCTGCTCGAACAGGCGCCAGTTCATTTTATTGGGAACGTCGAGGGGCATGATATTTTCAAGGGGGATGTGGATGTGGTGGTCTGTGACGGGTTCACGGGCAATGTAATCCTCAAGACCAGCGAAAGCGCCGCCCACGCGATTGGCTCGTGGCTCAAGCGCGAGCTGACCCGCAATTTCGTCCGGATGCTGGGCGCTCTTTTGATTCGCAGCGGCCTGCGGTCCTTGAAGGAGAAAATCAGCCAAACCACGTATGGCGGCGCGCCGCTGCTGGGCGTGAACGGCATTTGCATCATTGGTCACGGCAGCTCAAATGCGGTGGCCGTCAAAAATGGCATTCGTCAGGCGCGCGACGCCGTGAAGCAGCGCGTGAACGAAGCAATTCTGGAGGGCGTCCGCCAATGCGCCGTGAGCACATGAGTTCAAAGATTTACGCGACAATCACCGGTGTTGGCCACTATGCGCCCGAAAAGGTGCTGACCAATGACGATTTGGAGAAAATGGTGGATACCAGCGACGAGTGGATTGTCACCCGCACCGGCATTCGCGAGCGCCATATCGCCGCGCCCGACGAATTCACGTCCCACATGGCCATCGCCGCGGCTCGCAAGGCGCTGGCTCACGCGGGTGTGGCGCCGGAAGAGGTCGAGGCCATTTATGTCGCGACCTGCACGCCGGATATGGTTTTCCCCAGCACGGCTTGTCTCGTGCAGGCCGGTCTTGGCATCAAGAATGCGTACGGCTACGATGTGTCGTCCGCGTGCGCGGGCTTTGTTATGGCGCTGGATACGGCTTCGGCTGTCATTTCCGCCGGACGTATCAAAACCGCGCTGGTCATTGGCGCCGAAAAATTGAGCGCCGTGACCGATTGGACTAGCCGCAACACTTGTATTTTGTTCGGCGATGGCGCCGGCGCGGTTGTGCTGCAGGCTTCGGACAAACCGGGCATGCTGTCGAGCTATCTGGGCGTGGATGGCAATCTCAGCGATATCCTTTATCTCCCCGCCGGCGGCAGTAAGTTGCCCGCCTCGGAAGAGACGGTTCGCGAGCGCCTGCACACGGTTCACATGGCCGGGCGCGAAACCTTTAAGATTGCGGTCAACACCATGGTGGATGCCGCTCAAACTGCGGTGGCTCGCGCCGGTCTGCAAATCCAGGACATTGACATCATTGTGCCGCATCAGGCCAATCATCGCATTGTGGATGCGGTGGCCACGCGCCTCGGCGAAGGGGTTCGCGACATTGTTTTCATGAATCTGGAGCGTTATGGAAATACGTCCGCCGCCTCCATCCCCATTGCGCTATCCGAGGCGGTGGCTTCCGGTCAGGTGAAAAGCGGCGATAATATTTTGATGGTTTCCTTTGGCGGGGGTCTTTCCTGGGGTGGGGGTGTGTGGGTGTGGCCATGAGTCAATGGATGCTGTTATTTCCGGGGCAGGGCGCCCAAACCGTAGGCATGGGCAGTGACTTGGCCGCCGGTTTGCCGGAGTGCCGTGCGTTGTTCGATGAGGCCAGCGACGTTCTGGGATTGGATTTGCTGAAATTGTGTACGGAAGGCCCGTTGGAAGAGCTGACCAAGTCTCGCAACGCGCAACCGGCTATTTTTGTGGTGAGCATGGCGGCGCGCGCGGCGCTGGCGCATGCCGCGGGCGTACCGCTGGCGGTTGGCGGCACGGCGGGGTTGAGCAGCGGCGAATGGGCGGCGTTGCATGAGGCCGGCGTGATTTCGTTCGCTGACACCGTGCGCGTTCTGCGCGCGCGCGGCGAGTTCATGCAGGCCGCTTGCGAGGCTACTCCCGGCGGCATGCTGACTCTCATCGGTTTGCCGGTGGAAAAGGCGCGCGAGGTCGCGGCGGAGGCGGGGCTGGAAGTGGCCAATCTCAATTCGCCGTTGCAAACCGTGCTGTCCGGCCACGCGGACCGGATTCCCGCTGGCGAAGCGGCCGCCAAGGCGGCGGGTGCGAAGCGTGCGCTGAAGTTGAATGTGGCGGGGGCGTTTCATTCCACGCTGATGCAACCGGCTGCCGACCAACTGGCCCATTTTATTCAGGACATCGAATTCAGCGCGCCGAAAGTGCCGGTGTGGTCTAATGTGACCGGCCAGCTCCATACCACGCCTGAGGAAATCCGCCGGCTGATGGTGGCTCAGGTCGTTTCTTCCGTGCGCTGGACGGACTGTTTCGCGGGTTTGGCGGCGGCGGGTTTGACACCGGGATTCGAGTGCGGCCCCGGTACCGTGCTGGCCGGACTGGCCCCTCGGATTGTCGCCGGGGTGCCGGTGAAGAGTATTTTTGACTTGGCGTCCGCGCAAGAGGCCGTCAAACTAATCCAATAACTGTGGAATTCTAATTTTATGACGAATCTGTTGGAAAATAAAGTGGCTCTGGTGACCGGCGCGGCGCGCGGGATTGGTCAGGCGATTGCTCTGCAACTGGCCGCCGATGGCGCGGATTTGGCGCTGGGCGATGTGCAGGTGGAGTGGCTGGCCGAGACTGCCGAGAAGGCGCGTGCGCTGGGGCGGCGGGTTGAGTGCTACGCCATGAATGTGGCCGATGGTGCTACCGTTGGCGAAGTCGTCGCGAAAATTGCGGCGGATTTCGGCAAGATTGATGTGCTGGTCAACAACGCAGGCATTACCCGCGACACTTTGCTGATTCGCATGTCCGAAGAGGACTGGGATCAGGTGCTGGACGTCAATCTCAAGGGCGCATTTCTGGTCACGAAGGCCGTGGCCCGCTTCATGATGAAGCAGCGAACGGGTTCCATTGTGAATATCGCCAGCGTGGTGGGCGTCATGGGTAATGCCGGACAGGTGAACTATTCCGCCTCCAAGGGCGGGCTGCTCGCGATGACCCGCACTCTGGCCAAGGAGCTGGGCAGCCGCAATGTGCGCGTCAACGCCGTGGCTCCGGGCTATATCAACACAGCCATGACGAAACAACTGCCGGAAGCGGTGAAGGAAGTCATGTTGCGCAATGTGCCGCTTGGCCGTCCGGGTGAGCCGGAAGACGTGGCCAAGGCGGTCGCCTTTTTAGCCAGCGACAACGCGGCTTATATCAGCGGGCAAACCTTGCCGGTTTGCGGAGGCATGATCTGGTAATTTAAAATAAAACAACAAACGGAGGAAAAACCATGGCATTGGAAGATAAAGTCAAAGACATCATCGTTGAGCAGTTGGGCGTGAATAAAGATCAGGTCACCCCTGAAGCTTCGTTCATCGAAGACCTCGGCGCGGACTCGCTGGACACCGTGGAATTGGTCATGGCGTTTGAAGAAGAATTCGGCGCGGAAATTCCCGACGAAGACGCTGAAAAGCTGACCACGGTCGGCGGCGTGATTAACTATCTGAAGGAAAAGGGCTTCGATAAGTAATCCGCCCATTTGACTTCGATTCAACCGGGCCGGGGACTGCTTGCCGCAAGGCGGCAACTCGGCCCTGCTTTCTCTATCAGTGGCATTCTTGAAATAGGACGGTAGGCGATGACAACCAAGCGACGTGTGGTAGTGACTGGGTTAGGGGTGGTAAGCCCCGTGGGCAGCACGGTGGACTCTTTTTGGGCGGCTCTGCTGGCCGGCGAGTCCGGGATTGGCCCCATCACGTACTTTGATGCCTCGGCCTATGCCACGAAATTTGCCGGTCAGGTCAAGGGCTTCCAGGTGGAGGACTTCATTTCCAAAAAAGAAGCCCGCCGTATGGACCCGTTCTGCCATTATGGCATCGCTGCCGCCAAAATGGCGGTGCAGGACTCCGGCTTGGATATGTCCAAGGAAGATGCCACCCGCGCGGGCGTGATTGCCGCTTCCGGTGTGGGCGGCTTGCAAATCCTGCAAGCCCAGATGGACGTTCTGCGCAGCCGCGGCCCCAGCCGCTTTTCGCCGTTTATGATTCCGCAGATGATTACCAATATTCTGCCCGGTTACATTTCCATCGAAACCGGCATGAAAGGCCCGAATTATGCCATCGTCACCGCCTGCGCGTCGGGCACGCACTGCATTGGCGAAGGCTTGAACCTCATTCGTACCGGACGGGCCGACATCATTCTCGCGGGTGGCGCGGAAGGCGCGATTTGTGAGTTGGGCGTGGGCGGCTTCAATGCCATGCGCGCCTTGAGCACGCGCAACGACAACCCGCAGGCCGCCAGCCGCCCGTTCGACCTTGACCGCGACGGCTTCATCATGGCCGAAGGCGCCGGCATGTTGATTCTGGAAGAATACGAACGCGCCAAGGCTCGCGGCGCCAGAATTTACTGCGAACTGGCCGGCTTTGGTTGTACGGGCGACGCCTATCACATCACCGCGCCCGACGAAACGGCCATGGGCCCCGCGCGCGGCATGATGCTAGCCATGGAAGACGCCGGCCTGTCCGCGCCCGACGTGGATTATATCAACGCCCACGGCACCAGCACCCCGCTGAACGATGCCGGCGAAACCAAGGCCATCAAAATTGCGCTCGGCGAAGAAGACGCTCGCCGCGTGGCGATTAGCTCCACCAAGAGCATGACCGGCCACTTGTTGGGCGCCGCGGGCGCGGTCGAATCGGTGGCATGCGCATTGACCATTCGCGACGGCGTCATCCCGCCAACCATCAATTACACCACCCCCGATCCCGCATGCGACCTCGATTACGTGCCGAATACCGCCCGAAAAGCGGATGTCAAGGCATGTCTGAGCAACTCGCTCGGCTTTGGTGGGCACAACGCCACGCTCTGCTTCAAGGCGCTGTGAGCATCTGCCCGCGCGGGCGGAATCGCGGCGGAAAAGAAATTGCATTTGACCTCTCGCGCCAATTGCGCCATGCTGGAGGGTAGTCGAGTTGACTTCGGAGGTTGAGTATGGCTGAACATGATAATGATCTGAAACCCTTGGATATCAGCAAAGTCAAATCCGCGACGTCGCGCATTGATTTGAGCAAGGCCACCATTCCCAGCTCGCCCGCCACCAGCGGCATTCGGATTGGCGCCAATCCCAAGAAGGCCACTTCACGCATTGACGTCTCCGCCATTCCCGGCGCCAAAGCGCAAACCTCCCGCGTTGGCCTCGGCGCCATGCCGCCCTTGGATGACGACATCTATAAACGGCGCACAGCATTGCTCGATACCAGTAACATTCCCTTGAGCACAACTCCGGCTGAGCCGCCCCGCACCATTCGAATTGGCGCGCGTCCGACCGTTCGCGTGTCCACTGCGGCACCCACCACATTTTCTCCGGGGCGTCCTTCGGAATCCGAGGAAGACGCCTCCACGGCCGCCCCTGCGGGCGGCGGACGGCCCACCATTCGCCTGAAACGTCCGGGCGGCGCCAGCATTACAGTTTCCGGTTCAACGGTTTCCACGTCGCCCGTCTCCGAGCCGCTCTTCACCATTCAGGAGGAGGAAGGCCCCGGCGCGGCGTGGGCGGTGATTTCGCTGCTTTCCATGCTGGTGATTATCGGCGTTATCGTGTTCCAAGTCATCACGATGAACGCCTCGGTCTATTGAACCGTTTGCAATAGCCGCCCGCATGGTGTAGATTCAGTTTCAAGGGGGCGACCGGTTTCGACGTGCCAGTTGAAGCTTCGGTTGCGCGCCGAGGACCCCGGTTGGCCTCGTAAAACATCCGGGAAAAAACACAAAAGCCAACGACGAATTGGCCTTCGCGGCTTAGTTCCGCGACGTTCGACCGCTTGCGCCTGCGGGGCGGATCGGGCGTCATGAGCAGGCTGGCGACCCGTGCCGGGCAACCGGGCGCGGGAGCGAGAATCAACAGGTTGATTGCGGTGCCGCTGGCCTGTCCGTGGGCAGGCGGCATGGCGAAACGTAATTGCGGAATACGCGCGTAGATGCCGTTGTGACGCTTGTGCGGACGCGGGTTCAACTCCCGCCGCCTCCACCAGTTGCGCAAAATATAAACCCGTTCCCGGGCCAGTCCGGGCAACGGGTTTTCTCTTTGGCGTGTTCTTGGTTTCTCGTGGAGCGGGAACTTCGTTCGGCCTTGAGCGGAGATTGCCTATTTTTTTGACATTGCCCTTGATTTTTTCTTGTGCCACATTATTTTAGGATAATGAATAAACCTAAAATAATGGCAAATCTTATTTTAGGTTCGAGGTAAGTAAGATGAAGCGAGGACTCCAAGGTAAATATGTGACGATTTCCACGGTGGGTGAGAAGGCTCGAGCTTTCGTGCCCGCGCCGCTGCCCCCATATCCGCCCATTGACTGGTCGCCGGAGTTGCAGAGCAAGTTTGATCAGGCACTACTGGTTCTCGGTCGTCTGGACAGCGTTTCTGTCTTGTTGCCGGACACCTCACTGTTCCTTTACATGTATGTCCGCAAGGAAGCCGTGTTTTCCTCCATGCTCGAGGGGACACAGTCATCGCTGTCTGATTTGCTCTTGTTCGAATTGAATCAGGAGCCCGGAGTCCCGCTGGACGATGTGCGGGAGGTTAGCAACTATGTCGCGGCTCTTGACCATGGCCTGCGTTTGCTGGCGGACGGGCTGCCGCTCTCGCTACAGTTGATCCGTGAGATTCATGGTGTGCTGCTGAGCAAGGGGCGTGGCAGCAATCAGACCCCGGGGGAGTTTCGTCGCAGCCAAAATTGGATCGGCGGCACCCGGCCGGGCAATGCGGCCTTCGTTCCGCCTCCGCCCGAGGAGGTATTGGCATGCATGGGCGAGTTGGAGCTCTTCCTCCATGACCATCCGGTGCCGACCCCGGTGCTTCTCAAGGCGGCCCTGGCCCATGTGCAATTTGAGACGATCCATCCATTCTTGGATGGCAATGGCCGGCTGGGGCGTCTGTTGATCGCGCTGCTCCTGTGCGAGCAGAAGGTTTTGCGGGCTCCGATGCTCTACCTTAGCCTTTACTTCAAGATGCACCGTCAGCGTTACTACGAGTTGCTGAACGGCGTGCGCATGACCGGCGACTGGGAGGCCTGGCTCGATTTTTTCGCCGAAGCGGTAATTGTCACTGCCACCCAGGCGGTGGAAACGGCGCGACAACTTCTGGGTCTGTCGGATCAGGACCGCGAGAAGATTAACGGGCTCGGGCGGGCTGCGGCATCTGCTAGGCAGGTCCACCGGGCGTTGATGGAACATCCTATCGCTACCTCCGGTTCGCTGGTGAAAAAGACCGGCATTGCCCCGGCCACGGTCAATAAGGCGCTTGTTCATCTGGAGAGCCTTGGCATCGTCAAGGAGCTGACTGCCCGAAAGCGCAACCGCCTGTTCAGCTACGCAGGTTACATCGAAATCATGAGCCGCGGCACGGAATTACCGCGCAGGTAGGCTCGTTTGTTTTCGGGGCAGCCCGGCAACGGGGTTTCTTTTTTTTGCGGTTTGCGCGGAAGAATTCGCAAACTTTTTTGCTTGGGTTTGACCGGGCGGGGGTGGTCGGTTATTTTTGTGGCATGGGTTTTCGCGTGTCATGGTTGAGGTTTGTTGCCGGTGTTTGGCTGGCGAGCGTTGTTTGCACGGCGTTCGCTGGCGCGGCGGATTTGCGCATTCTTTTGCCGCTGTATTCCTATCCTGCCTGGGACAATGAACAGGCTTATCTCTGGGATGATGTCGCGGCGGCTGGCGCGCGTGTGCCTATCGTTGCCATCATCAATCCGAACAATGGGCCTAATGGTGGTCCTCCGAATGATGATTATGTGCATGGTCTTGCCGATTTGCGGGCGGGCGGCGTCGGTTTGCTGGGCTATGTTTTTACGGATTACGGCAAGCGTTCCGCTGATGCGGTGAAGGCGGATGTTAAACTGTACGATGATTATTTCAACATTGACGGCATTTTCTTTGACGAGGCTGACAACACCACCAACCATCTGGCCTACTACGAGGATTTATTCGCCTACGTCCGGACGAAGACTCAACTGGGAACGGTCATTCTCAATCCGGGCATCGGCACCGTTGAGGAATATTTCAGCCGTCCGGCCTGTGACGCCGCCGTGATTTTTGAAGTTAACGCGGGCTGGAGCACCTACACGCCGGCGGCGTATGTATCCAATTATCCGGCCAGTCGTTTTGCCGTCATGCCTTACGCCGTGCCTGATGAGGCTGGCATGCGTCAGGCGGTGGACCTTGCCGTGTTCCGAAACGTTGGTTATGTGTATGTCACGGACGACGGCGGTGACAATCCCTGGGATTCCCTGCCGACGTATTGGACCCAGCTTGTGGATTACGTTGCGGCTTGGCGTGAACTCGGCTGCGACATGGCCGTCACCAACGGCGTTGAACTCAATCTGCGCGCGTTGCCCGGCCATTCCTATCGGGTGCGGCACAAGCCTGATCTCGTCGCCAGCGGCGATTGGACGGACCTTGCCGGGGGCACGGCGACCACCGCCCGCGTGACCGTACCCGACCCCGACGCGCCGGATTTCGGCTCCCGCTACTACAAGGTCGAAATCCTGCCCTGAGTGCTGCGGTGGGGAGTTGGTTGTTTTATTGCGGGGCGGAGATTTGGAAGCCGAGGGCGGCGGCGGCTTCGAGGAGGGCGGGGGTGGCGTTGGCGAGGTGGGCGCGGATGGCGGCGAATTCGCGGCGGCTGGTATAGTTTTTGCGGAAGGTGTCGAAGCGTCGGCGGAGGTCGGCGGCGTCGCTGGCGGCGGCCATTTCCGCGCGCCAGGCGCGGTCATCTGCGGGGATGGGGCAGCCGGTGATGAGCAGCTCCGCGAGGACTTCTTCGTCGTGGCGTCCGGCGGCGTCGAGGGCGATGGTGGGCGCGGGGGGCAGTTGGGTGAGGTCAGGGGTCCAGGCGGGTTCGACTTCGAGGAAGTGGGCGAGTTCGCGGGCGCAATGGAGGGTGCCGTTGAGGAGGCCTTCGAGGGTGTAGCCGGCGATATGCGGGGTGAGGTAGTTGACGGCTTGTTGGAGGGCGGGGGGCAACTGCGGTTCGTTGGCCCAGACATCGAGCACGCTGGCGGAAAGTCGCTGGTTGGCGAGCGCGTATTCGAGGGCTTCGGAGTCGGTGACGTTGCCGCGGGCGGCGTTGAGGAACCATGCGCCGGGTTTGAGCTGGCCGAAGAGTCGGCAGTCGGCGAGATGGTGCGTGGGGAAGGGACCGGTGGTGGTGAGGGGCACGTGGAGGGTCAGGATGTCGGCTTCGGGCAGGATGGTTTCGAGGGGGAGGTATTCCGGGGATTGAGTTTGCAGGGCGAGGGGGGGATCGTTGCGGCGTACGCGCAGGCCGAGGGCCGTGGCCTTTTGGGCGACGCGTGAGCCGATTTGACCGACGCCAACGATGCCGATTGTTTTGCCGGGCAATTCCGTTGAGCGTTGGCGGGCGAGCAGGGCCAGCGCGGTGATGATGTATTCGGCGACGGCGTTGGCGTTGCAGCCGGGCGAGGCGGTCCAGGCGATTCCGTTGTCGGTGAGCCATTCCGTATCGAAATGGTCGGCGCCGGCGGTGGCGGTGGCGACAAAGCTGACGGGTGTTCCGGCGAGCAGTTCAGCGGTGACGCGGGTTTGGGAGCGGACGATGAGCGCGTCGGCGTCGTGGAGGTCTTCGCGGCGGATTTCGCGGTCGGGAAGAACGGTGACGCGGCCGAGAGTGGAGAAGGCTTCGCGGCCTTGCAAGACACTGGCGGCAACAACGATTTTCATGGAGCGCCGCGCCCGAGCGCGTTATTTCTTGTTTTCTTCCGGGGCGGGTTCTTCGATGGCGACGACTGCGCCATTGTGGAATTCAATGCGATAGCGGATGAAGTCGCGCTCCTGCCAGACGCTGATCCATGCGCTCCCGCCGACGGAGCGGGTGCCGCCGGGGCCGGAGACGGTGAGGCCGTCAATGTCGGCGCGCTGGCGTTCGTAGCGGGATTGGGTGGCGAGATATATCCAGATTTCGCGGGTGTTGCCGCCGGTGATTCGGCGGATGTAGCGCTGCTGGGGTGTGCCGAGGGCGATGCGCACCATGTCGGGGGAATAGCCGAGGTCAATTTGACCGCCGCGAATGCGCGCCTGGTCGGCGACGGGGAATGAGTCGAACAGTTCCTGATTCTGGGCGATGCGCTGGGCGGGAGTCGAGGCGCAACCGGGCATCAGGGCCAGCAGGAACAGCGCGGCTAACAGGCGGCAAAGGGTCTTCATGGGGTTTCTTGGGCCAGCTGCGACAATTTGATGTATTGGGTGTCGTCGGGCTCAAGCCGACGGATATGGAGGGTCAGGCGGTTGATGTTGTCGTCGCGCTGATACATCATTTTTTCGCTGATGCGGCGGACGAGTTCGATGCCGAGGCCGCCGGCTTTTTGGGAATGCACCAGTTTTTCAATGTCGGGGGCGGGCTGTTTCGTGGGGTCGAAGGCGTGGCCGTCATCCACAAACTCAATGATGATGTGGTCGCGGGTGATATCAATGGTGACGTGGATGAGGTGTTCGTTGTCATCGTCATAGCCATATTTGACGATATTGGTGGCCATTTCTTCCACGGCGAGACCGGCGGCATATTTGGCGCGTGAGGAGAGCGGCAGGTCGGCCAGCCAGTCAAAAACTTCCCGTCCGGCCTGCGCAACGGCCTCCAGGCGATTCGGAAGTGTCCATTTCCGTTGGATATTCCGCACAGAATTTGGTGTTGAACTTGTCATTGACGTGGATGGCTAATAATTTTTACCTTTATACCTTGCAAATGGGCATTTTACAAGTCGAAAGCGAGCGTTTCAGCAGTTTTTTCAACTTAGGGAAAGGGAATCATGATTAAGGCGTGTGATTTGACGAAAAATAGCGTGGTGGAAATTAACGGAGATCCGCATGTGGTGGAGCAGTTGCGGGTGCAGACGCCTTCGGCGCGCGGGGCGGCCACGATTTACAAGGTGCGCTTTCGCAATGTGCGCACCCGGAGCAAGCTCGACCAGAGCTTTCGCGGCGATGATCCGCTGCAGGAGACGGATTATGAAACGCGGCTGGCGTCGTTCAGCTTTCGCGAGGGGGACCGCTTCACGTTTATGGATCAGGAGGATTACAGTCAGTTTGAGGTGATGGCGGATGAAATTGAGGATGCGGTGCCGTATTTGACGGATGGCTTGGAGAATATCAAGGTGCTGGTGCAGGATGGCAAGGTGTTGAGTGTGCAGTTGCCGGATGCCGTGGTGCTGGTGATTGCCGAGTGTGCGCCGGCGATGCGGGGGGCCAGTGCGACGGCGAGGACCAAGGCGGCTACATTGGAGACGGGGTTGGTTGTGCAGGTGCCGGAGTATATGGAGCCGGGGGAGCGTATTCGTGTGGATACGCGCGATGGTTCGTTCTTGCAGCGGGCCTGAGGGGTGGGGTGGCGCGGGGGCGGGGGGGAGGGGGTGGTGGGNGGTGGCGATGGGGGAGGGTTGGGCGGGGGCTGCCGAGAGAGGCTTTCGTTTGGATTTTGCCGGCGCAAAAACCAACCGCCGTCTTTTCCGCGCTG
>JGI24710J26742_10002733_pt1 | contig 15386 bp, 12 predicted proteins | sample BioPla2DNA2_FD_26742 | JGI IMG/M metagenome (IMG submission 26742) | reverse complement strand
CTGATAAGAAAAGAAGTTAGAAAAGCTAAGGAAATCACTTCAAAGCCTATCGGAGTCAATATTATGCTGCTTAGCCCTTATGCTGATGAAATGGCTAAGATGGTGTGTGAAGAAGGAGTAAAGGTTGTTACCACAGGAGCAGGTACACCGGGGAAATATATGGACATGTGGAAGGCTCACAATATAAAGGTTATTCCTGTTGTACCCTCAGTTGCCATTGCCAAACGTATGGTGCGAAGCGGTGCGGATGCGGTAATAGCAGAAGGTGTCGAGGCAGGCGGGCATGTAGGTGAATTAACTACAATGGTACTTGTTCCGCAGATAGTTGATGCTGTTGATGTACCTGTTATCGCTGCCGGAGGTATAGGAGACGGAAGAGGAATGGCAGCCGCATTCATGCTGGGAGCTGATGCTGTTCAGGTGGGAACCCGTTTTCTAATTGCGTATGAATGTACAGTACATGGGAATTATAAGAAGAAGATATTAAAAGCTAAAGATATTGATACCGTAGTTACAGGCAGACGCAGCGGACATCCGGTCAGGGTAATTAGGAATAAACTGAGCCGAAGCTTTCAGGAGCTTGATATGAAAGCAGCTCCGTTGGAAGAATATGAGAAGCTTGGAACGGGGGCACTTGCAAAGGCTGTTCTTGAAGGTGATATGGAATACGGCAGCATAATGGCAGGACAGATTGCCGCCATAGTGAACAAAGAGCAAAGCTGTAAGGAAATCATTACAGAAATGATGAAAGAAGCGGATGAACTGCTGAACAGAAGTTGGAGATAATCCACAGCAGTACATAAGATGCACATATTAACAAAATCTGACAGAATGGAGGCTGCCACGTGGAAAAGATAGCATATTTATTTCCCGGTCAGGGTTCACAATATATTGGCATGGGAAAGGAGCTTTATAACAATTATCAGGAATGCAGAGAAGTATTTGATGAGGCGGATGAGAGGTTAAATATTAAGCTCTCCGTTATGATGTTTGAGGGCAGTAAGGAAAATCTTGACCGTACCGAATATACACAACCTGCAATCGTTGCTATGTCAATAGCAGCTTATAAGGCTCTGTCAAGACACGGTATTAAGCCGTATGTAACGGCCGGTTTGAGTCTTGGGGAATACTCATCACTTACTGTCAGCGGAGTATTTACCCTGTCACAGGTTATTCCTCTGGTACAAAAGCGCGGCAGGTTCATGCAGGATGCGGTCCCTGAAGGTAAGGGAAAGATGTGTGCAATTCTCGGTCTTTCCGAAGATAAGGTGAAAGAGGCATGTGATAAAGCCAAGAGCATCGGCTTGGTAGAACCGGCCAATTATAATTGTCCCGGCCAGATTGTTATAGCCGGGGAGGTTAAGGCTGTTGATGAAGCAGCAAATATCGCCAAGGTACTGGGAGCATTACGGTGTGTATCCCTTCCGGTAAGTGCACCGTTTCATACTAAGATGCTTGCTTCTGCGGCTGATAACTTAAGGATTGAACTGGATAAGCTGACTCTTGGTGAGATGATGATTCCCGTAATCAGTAATGTGACTGCCGACTATATTAACAGTGTGGCTGAGGTTAAGAGTCTGCTTTATGAGCAGGTAATGAGCAGCGTGCTTTGGGAACAGACTATACGCAGGATGACAGCGGATGGTGTCAGGCATTTTGTTGAGATTGGTCCCGGCAGAACATTGTCAGGGTTTGTAAAGAAGATTGACCGAAGTCTCAACACTTATCATGTGGAAGATGAGACTTCTCTAAGAGAGACGGTCTCAGCATTAGAAGGCATATGTTGATTTTATATTATCAGTGGGGATGCTCACGAATTTTATAATCAAGCGATATTAGGAATGGAGAAGAAAATATGCTTAGTGGAAAAACAGCAATAGTAACAGGTGCCGGAAGAGGTATAGGAAGGGCGATAGCTCTACATTTTGCCAAGCACGGTGCAAGGGTTGTATTAAACTATCGAAACAGTATTGCTCAGGTGGAGGAGCTTCTGCATACTATAAGAGGTACGGGTGGTGAGGCAATTGCAGTTAAAGCGGACATTAGTAAAGAGGATGAGGCCAAGCACCTGATAGCAGAAGCAGTTAAGGAATATAAATCACTTGACATATTAGTTAACAACGCCGGAATAAATAAGGACAATCTTATGATTAGGATGTCTGAAGAGGAATTTAATAATGTAATCGATGTTAATCTGAAGGGTACATTTTTTTGTATGAAGCATGCCGCTTCTGTAATGCTGAAGCAGAGGTATGGAAAGATAATAAACATTTCCTCGGTCGTCGGTATTGCAGGAAATATTGGGCAGGCTAACTATGCTGCTTCAAAAGCAGGCATTATCGGTATGACCAAATCGGCAGCAAGGGAATTGGCAAGCAGAGGTATCACTGTGAATGCGGTAGCACCGGGCTTTATTCAGACAGATATGACAGATTCCCTGTCTGATAAAATCAAGGATGCCTGTATAGCGGCTATTCCTCTGGGGAGGTTTGGCAGAGCGGATGAAGTGGCCGGTGCGGTATGCTTTCTGGCTTCCGAAGCTGCCAATTACATAACCGGTCATGTCCTGCAGGTGGATGGCGGCATGGCTATGTAGCTGATTTTCGTAAGCACGAAATATGGCAAACATATTTCATACAGGAAGAGAGGTAAGTATGAATCACAGAGTTGTAATAACAGGCTTAGGAGCCGTTACACCAATCGGTAATACAGTAGAGGAATTTTTTAAAAATGTCAAATCCGGAGTATGCGGTATTGATTTTATCACTCACTTTGATACTGAGGACTATGCTGTAAAACTGGCAGCGGTTGTCAGGGATTTTGATCCTATGTTATATATGGATTTTAAAGAAGCAAAAAGAATGGACCGTTTTTCCCAATTTGCAGTGGCTGCCTCAGCTCAGGCTATTCAGGATTCGGGAATTGACTTGGAAAGTATAGATAAGGACAGATTTGGTGTTGTAGTAGGGTCAGGAATAGGTGCTCTTGCATGCATTGAAAAGGAAGCAAAAACCCTGATGGAAAAGGGACCAAAAAGAGTGCATCCCTTATTCATTCCAATGACAATAACCAACATGGCTGCCGGTAATATTGCAATAAAATTTGGGGCAAGGGGTATATGTACCAATGTGGTAACCGCCTGTGCTACCGGTACTAACTGTATAGGCGACGCATTCAGAAATATTAAGCATGGATATGCTGATTTAATACTGGCAGGAGGTACGGAAGCATCTGTTACACCGCTGGGAGTATCGGGATTTAGTGCTCTTACCGCACTATCGGTCAGTCAGGACCCTAAACGGGCTTCAATTCCTTTTGATAAGGACAGGAATGGATTTGTCATGGGTGAAGGAGCCGGCATCTTATTGCTGGAAGAGTATGAACATGCTAAAAACCGCGGTGCTAAGATATATGCAGAGATTGTAGGATATGGAGCAACCGGTGATGCTTATCATATTACATCACCATCTCCGGACGGATATGGCGGAGCAATGTCTATGAAGAATGCCATGAAGGAAGCAGGAATAACACCAAAAGAGATTTCATATGTTAATGCACACGGTACAAGCACACCAATAAATGACAGGCTGGAGACTTTAGCCATGAAGACAGCGTTCGGTGATGAGGCATACAATATTCCTGTAAGCTCCACAAAATCCATGATAGGACATCTTCTTGGAGCAGCAGGAGCAGTCGAAGCAGTAGTCTGTGTAAAAGCGATAGATGAAGGATTTATTCCTGCAACTATAGGACTGCTTGAGACTGATGAGGAATGTGACCTGGATTATGTGCCGAATGTCGGCAGGAGGGCGGATTTATCCTATGTAATGAGTAACAATTTAGGCTTTGGAGGTCATAATGCAAGTTTAATCTTTAAGAAGATGGAGGAATAGCCATGGAGTATAACGAAATAATCAGCCTTATGCAAGAGATGATAAAGATAGGACTTACAAGGATAAAAATTGAGAAGGATAATTTTAAGCTCGTGCTGGAAAAGAGCAGTTATATCAACAGCAGTGACATTGCCGCACCTGTACCTGATACCTGTCGGAATGCCAATGTGTATGCAGGACCGGTTAATACATCTTTGCAGGAATCGGACAGTGTCAGGTCAAAGGATGATACGTCAGGAGATTCTGCAGATAAGGGTGTTTCCGGAATGAAGAAGATCCTGTCTCCTATGGTCGGAACATTTTATGCACAACCGGCACCTGATAAGCCGCCTTATGTAAGTGTGGGGGATATGGTCAAAAAAGGACAGACAGTCTGTATCATTGAAGCTATGAAGCTCATGAATGAAATAGAAAGTGAAGTTGAAGGCAAGATTATAGAATGTTTGGTAGAAAACGAAGAAATGGTGGAATTTGGTCAGCCGCTGTTTCTTGTAGAGTAAAATGTGGAGTTATATTAACGGTATATTACCTATGAGATGGTGATGCACAGTATAATTGTTAACAGAATGGTAAGAGGAAAAGCATCCATAGTTTTAAAACAGTAAGAGGATAAAGTAAATATTATTGTTATAAACAGTAAAAGGATAAAGTAAATATAATGGTTTTAAACAGAAAGAAGATAAAGGACATGAGTTAAAATATGGTAAAAAATAGTTGATATTATGTTAGAAAGGGATTATCATGTTAAATGTAGATGAAATTCAAAAAATTATACCTCATCGACCTCCGTTTCTTTTGATTGACCATATAGATCATTTGGAGCCGGGTATCTACGGTATAGGAAGAAAATGCGTTACTATGAATGAGCCTTATTTTGTCGGGCATTTTCCGGGGAAAGCTGTAATGCCGGGTGTTATAATATTGGAAGCCCTTGCCCAGACAGGGGCGGTAGTGATGCTTTCTGAAGAGAAGAATGCAGGGAAAATCATTTATTTTGGAGGAATGGATAAAGTTAAGTTCAGACGGCAGGTTGTACCCGGGGATGTTTTAATATTGGATGTTAAAATAATTAAAAATAAGGGCAGCTTTGGCGTTGGCAGTGCGACAGCTTATGTTAAAGATGAGGTGGCTGTGGAGGCAGTATTTACATTTGCAATCGGGGATTGATGTATTATGGGTATATAGCTGTGCATTTATTAGTATAAATTGCGAAGAATAAGGAGAATCAAATGTTTCATAAAATATTGATTGCAAATCGCGGAGAAATTGCTGTGCGTATTATTCGTGCATGCAAGGAGATGGGAATTGAGACAGTAGCGGTTTATTCCGAGGCAGATAGAGAAGCTTTACATGTTCTTATGGCAGATGAGGCGGTATGTATCGGTCCTTATAAATCAAAGGACAGCTATTTGAATATGCAAAACATCATAAGTGCCACTGTTCTTACCGGTGCTACGGCGATTCATCCCGGTTTTGGATTCCTTGCGGAGAACAGCTCATTTGCCAGAATGTGCGAGGACTGCAACATAGCATTTATCGGACCAAGTGCAGATACGATCGAGCTTCTGGGTAGCAAAGCCAAAGCTAGGGAAACCATGCAAAAATCAGGTATACCCGTGGTACCGGGCTCAGAAGGTGAGATAAAAAGCATCAAGGATGCCAAAGCATTGGCTGATAAGATCGGTTATCCGGTTATGATAAAAGCCTGTGCAGGTGGGGGCGGAAAAGGTATGCGTGCGGTATATTCAGCCTGCGACTTGGAGAATGCTGTTATTTCTGCCAAGAATGAAGCAAAAGCGGCATTCGGTGATGATCAGGTATATATGGAGAAGCTGATAATCAACCCTAAGCACGTCGAGGTTCAGATTCTTGCGGATAAGCACGGTAACGTAATACATCTTGGCGAAAGAGACTGCTCGGTACAGAGAAGGAATCAGAAGCTCATGGAGGAATCACCCTGTGCCGTTATCAGCAAAGAGCTGCGAAACAAGATGGGAAATGCTGCGGTAAAAGCTGCAAAAGCAACGGGATATGTGAATGCAGGAACCATTGAGTTCTTGCTTGACAGTCAGAATAATTTTTATTTTATGGAGATGAATACAAGAATTCAGGTGGAGCATCCTGTTACGGAGATGGTTACCGGAATTGATATGATAAAGGAACAGATAAGAATAGCCGCCGGGGAAAAGCTGNCTTATCGTCAGAGGGATATTGAATTTCGAGGGCATGCTATTGAATGCCGAATAAACGCTGAAGACCCGGGAAGAGGATTTCTTCCTTCACCGGGCTTCGTGGAGAACGTGTTATTTCCCGGAGGCTTTGGTGTCCGTGTAGACAGTGCTCTATACCCCGGTTATGTGGTACCGCCCTGCTATGATTCTATGATAGCCAAAGTTATAGTTCATGGCAAAGACAGAGAAGAAGCGATCAGCCGGATGAAGAGGTCTCTTTCTGAACTTGTTATTGACGGAGTTGAAACGAATATTGATTTTTTGTATAATCTTTTAGAACATAATGAAATCTTGTCAGGGCGATATGATACAGGTATAATCGAGGGATTGATGAACAATGAGTAGGAATTTGTTTAAAACAAAAAAATACGCAACTTCTAAGGTTTATCGCTCCAGACCTTCGGAGCTTAAAGGAACCGAAGAAGAAAAGCCCATAGTACCTCAGGGTATCATGACAAAATGTCCTAATTGCGGCAGCGTTATATATACGAAGCTTCTTATGAAGAACCGAAAGATATGTGAATGCGGATACTATTTCAAAATATCTGCATATGAGAGACTGGCAATGATTCTGGATGAGGACAGCTTTATTGAAACGGATCATCAGTTAACTACCAGAGACCCGCTTAATTTTCCGGGATACGCAGATAAGCTTGTAAAGACACAGACTGAGACGGGTCTTATAGACGGTCTTGTAACCGGAAAAGGAACAATATTTGGCATGCCCACCTATATAGGGGTCATGGATGCTTCTTTTTTTATGGGCAGTATGGGGACTGCAATCGGTGAGAAACTGACAAGAATGTTTGAAAAGGCCACTGATGAGAGGTTACCCGTGATAATATATACTGCCTCCGGAGGTGCCAGAATGCAGGAGGGTATATTCTCCTTAATGCAGATGGCTAAGGTAAGTGCAGCCGCAGCAAAACATAGTGATGCAGGACTTTTATATATTACCGTACTCACGAATCCCACTACCGGCGGTGTTACTGCCAGTTTTGCCATGCTTGGGGATATAATCTTGGCTGAGCCGGGAGCTTTAATCGGTTTTGCGGGACCCAGAGTCATAGAGCAGACTATAGGACAGAAGCTTCCTGAGGGTTTTCAGAGATCGGAATTTTTACTGGAGCATGGTTTTGTTGATAAGATTGTAACCAGAGATAAGCAGAAAGATACTTTGGGATTGCTGCTCAAGCTCCATAATAAAGAGGCCAAACAGCTCTCATCAGCATCACTAATGACTGAGCCCAAACCGGATTCGGAAGATAATGCAGATGAGGATTAGTGTTTTAGTCGCCGACAGAAGCGGAATGAGGGGATATGATGGAATTAACACCATGGGAAAAGGTAAAATTAGCGAGAATGCCAATAAGACCTACCGGTCTTGATTATATTGAATTGATATTCGAAGAATTTATAGAGCTTCATGGAGACAGGCTGTANAGCGAGGATAGGGCTATAGTGGGAGGATCTGCGTTTTTTGACAAAACTCCTGTAACAATTATNGCTCAGCAGAAAGGACGCAACACCAAGGAGAATATAGCAAGAAATTTCTCCATGCCTCATCCTGAGGGATACCGTAAGGCTCTGCGGTTAATGAAGCAGGCGGAGAAATTTCACCGACCTGTTATATGCTTTATCGATACACCGGGTGCTTTCTGCGGTATAGGTGCGGAAGAGCGGGGGCAGGGAGAAGCCATTGCCACTAACTTGGCTCAAATGATGATGCTTAGAACCCCTATAATATCAGTTATAATATCAGAGGGCGGAAGCGGAGGTGCTTTAGCTCTTGGCGTTGCTGACAGGGTATATATGCTGGAGCATGCCATATATTCGATTCTTTCACCTGAGGGCTTTGCCAGTATCTTATATAAAGATGCTTCCAAGGCTGAAGCCGCTGCAAACGACATGAAGCTGACTGCCCAGGATTTACTGCAGTTTGGAGTAATCGACGGTATTATAAGCGAACCTCCGGGTGGCGCACATACGGATTATGATTTTATAATGAGACAGGTAAGAGATATCATCAGAACAGATTTAAAAGAACTAATGTCTATGCCTGTTGATGAGATGCTGGAAAAGCGCTATATGAAGTTCAGAAAATTTTCGTAGTGTGTAATGGTGACAGGCACCATTAAGAAAATATTACATGTTGTTAACATTTTTGTAATGGTGACAGGCACCATTACAAGGCACCACTACAAATGTAGACCATGCTGCTTGTGAAGGTACCTCCCGATTTATCTATATAATCCCTGTATTCATCATAATTGATGTAATATTTTTTGCCCCATGAGGAAATACGCAGTAGTATTTTTTCGCCGGGAGAATTTTTTTCTACATTTCTATATATTCCGGTTACAGTCACATAGTGGCTGTGTATTTTATTTTTAACCGTATGGTAGCAGTATAGGTCGGGAGCGGGCAGAAGGATTTTNTCATCTGCATTATTAGTCTGGTTGTCTACAGATTCCCGCACATAGAAGCNTATTCCGTCATTTTTCCATAGTAGTGGGGTGTTTGGACCGATTGAGAGAATGACAGGGATATCTCCTGACAGCATTTCCTCGATATGCTCCAGCATATCATAATATGTCAGTGTTAGCTTCCATCTTGCACGAAGGTTAAATCGGTATGTTCTTGCGTATGAATTGAAAGCGTAAGCAATTCTCGGACCAAGAACTGCGATATATCTCTTGGTTTTCGTATAATAGGTATTAATTTTTCTTATATAGGACATGTAATCCAAATAATAAGCCGAATCGGTTCCTTGAAGAACGGATTCGGTTACGCCGGTTCGATATGAGGCGGACTTAATTGCAAGGTACAGAAATAAATCTGCAGTGGCAATCGTGCCGCAGCCGTAATGGTGTATGATGTAATCCTTGCTTTTTTTATTATTATCAGGAAACCACATTTGGCTTCCGCCATAATATACAGTAGAATCTTTTAGAATTGGCACATAACCCGAATCTGCCAACTCTATTTTTGATTTTTCATAGTATAGCATATACTCACCAAAAGCTTTTATTACAGTATATGCCAATACAAAGCACAGGTTCATAGTGAAATAAATACTCCCGTCATGGCATGAACGGTATGACGAGAGCGTTAAGTTTGTAATAGTGCCTGTCACCATTACAGATATATTAACAACATGCAATATTTTTGTAACATATACGTAATGGTACCTGTCACCATTACAGTCACCATTACATCACGAAAGTTCTGCAATTTCTGCCAATCTATCGGTTATGGGAAGGTGCTGGGTGCATAATTCTTCACATTGACCGCACCGGATACATTCGGCTGCTTTGGAGATAGGAATGTTCCAGTGATATTTGATGCGATCGGCCATGTCGTGACCGAGAAGCTTTGAGTTGTATGCGTCCATATATTTTGGAATATCAATATCCACAGGACAGTGGTCGCAATATGCACATCCGGTACACAGGTTATTAAGTGCAATTCCTTTTTGTTCATATTCTTCATAGATTTCTGCAGCAGAAAGCTCCTTAAGGTTCTCTACAGCCTTAACAGCATCATCCACATGCTCTTTTGTCGTAAAGCCTGCCAAGGCAACGGTTATTTCTTTGTGTGATGCCACAAATCTGAGAGCTGCTTGGGCTACGGTAAGGTCGGTGCCCTCTGTAAGATATGAAAACGTATCGGGATTATCGGGAATAAGTCCTCCTCCCAGAGGATTCATAACTGCAATACCCATTCCTTTATTTGCGGCGGCAGTTATTCCTGCCTGGCGAAAACGGTAATTAAGTGCATTATAGCCAACAAGCATTCCGTCGAATAATCCGGTATCTACAACCTTTTCCAAGTCATTTCCCTGCATATGAGAGGATACTGTAATATGACGGATCAGTCCGTCGGATTTAGCCTTCTCGAAATGCTTATATAATAAATCATAATGCTTCTTAAAGGATTCCATATCAAGCATGCACCACAAATAATAGAAATCCAGATAATCAACCTTAAGCCGTTCCAATGATTTCTCAAGCCTTCGTCTGAAAGCATCAGCTGAAGACTTATTATCCAATGTACCCAGATTGACCTTCGAGGATATGTAATAGCTGTCTCTTTTTAGCTGCGACAAAGCCATTCCGGTTATTATTTCACTTTTATCCTGACAGTAAAAAGGTGCACTGTCAAAAAAATTAATCCCCTTCTCGTGGGCGTACAAGACCACTTCGGCACATTTATCAAGGTTTCCTGCACTAATGTCATCATCATTGTATCTCATGGTTCCCATGCCAACAGCACTTACTCTCATATCAGTATTTCCATATTTCTTATAAAACATAAAATACCTCCTAATAATATGCGACAACTTTATTATGTGAAGTGTCAGCATCAAATTCAATTATACCCCGGCATACCTGCAGGAAAAAAGCTTTTGTCATGCTATGTAGTATAGCATATGATGATATTTTCTACAATGTACGATACTCTATTATTCATGAAAATTATTAAGTAAGCTAATTGTAATTTTAAATTCTACCCTTTTTTCAAAAGGTGCGGACGTTTTCTTGGACTCAACTTACCAGTCCCAGACAACGTCTGTACTGCAATGGGCTCATCGCCCCAAGTGAAATTTTATATTATCAATTTGCTTATGAAAAAATTGCTAATTATTCCTGCAATATATATATAAAAACTAGGATTATATTCAGTACCAAAATTAGCTACAATATATAAAAAGTAAGAAAATATGATCCGTTGCATTAAAATATGACAGATTGGAGGAATGACTTTGAACCATAAAATGTGGTATACATCCCCGGCATCTGATTGGATAAATGGGCTTCCAATCGGCACCGGAAGACTGGCAGGAATGGTTCTTGGCGGTATAGAAGAAGAAAGAATAGCGCTTAATAATGAATGGCTCAATGTGGGGCAGAACAGAGACAGAACGAATGAGGACAGAAGTGAATATCTGCCAAAAGTCAGAGAGCTGTTAATTGAGGAGAAGTATGAAGAGGCTACACTTCTGGCAAATGAGGCTTGGGGAGGCAATGGAGGCATAAGCGGCCGTCCTACCAGAGAGGATTCATACCAACCTGCAGGTGATTTTAGATTTTCCCTTGACCATGGCAAGGTCAGCAATTATAGAAGGGAATTGGATTTGGAGCGTGCCCGGGTTAAGATTACATATGAAACCGAAGGAAAGCTCATATCCAGGACCGTAATAGGTCATCTTATTGAGGACTGTATAATTGTTCGTATATATGCCAATGAAGAAACAATAAGCGGAAACTTCCGGCTAGTAAGAGAAGAGGATCCCAGATGTGATATATTATATGATATTGGAAATGCAACAATAATAATGCATGGTGCATTTCATAAGGGTATGAAATTCTGTGTAAAGACAGATCTTAAGATAAGGGANGGAAAGATTACTGCTGTTGGCAAAAACATGCTAAGAGTCGAAAATGCCAAAGAAATATTAGTATTTATAAATATAGGCACAGATGCGAAAGGAGAACTCCCTATTGAAGAATGCAGAAGGCGTTCAATTCCCGCAAAGCCCTGGGAGAGGCTATATAGGGAGAATATTGCGGAGCATGAGAAGAATTATGGCAGGCTGAACCTTACAGTAAACGCAGATGAGCCGAATATTCCTACTGATGAGCGTATTAAAGCATACAAAGAGGGAAGTAATGATGTAACCCTACCTTTATTGTACTTTAATTTTGGAAGGTATCTGCTGTGTGCAACTTCAGCTAACGGAGAATTGCCTGCGAATCTGCAGGGGAAATGGAATCAGGATTTGATGCCGGCTTGGGATTGCGATTATCATCTTGACATAAATCTGCAGATGAATTATTGGCCGGCAGAAAGCGGGCATCTTCAGGATTATACGAATGCATTATTTACGTATATTGAGAAAATGGTACCCCACGGCAGGGATGCCGCCAAAAAACTGTTCGGATGCAGGGGGATATGGTTTCCGTTATCGACGGATATATGGGGCTGTGCAACTCCGGAATCATATGGATGGTCGGTATGGGTCGGAGCAGCCGCATGGATGGCTCAGCATATGTGGTGGCACTATGAATATGGTCAGGACTTAAAATTCCTGGAGGAAAGAGCATATCCTTTTATGAAAGAAGTCGCAGCCTTTTATGAGGACTTTCTTGTGAAGGATGACGATGGAATATATCAGGTAATGCCGTCTCAATCACCGGAGAACAGATTTGTCGGCGGAGGAGAAATGCCTGTAACCATATGTGTATCATCTACATCTGATATCCAGCTTATAACGGATGTTCTCAGTCATGCCGTATCCGCTGCCAATATATTAAAGACNGATAAGGAAAAGGTGGAGAANTGGCAGGAAATCCTTGACAACCTGCCGCCTATGCAGATAGGAAGCAAAGGGCAGCTTTTGGAATGGAACAAGGAATTCGAGGAAGTTGAGCCGCATCACCGTCATGTGTCCCATTTGTTTGGAGTATATCCCGGCGAACAGATATGTCCCGACAGGACTCCTGATTTGTTTAATGCAGCAAAAAAATCCTTGGAAATGAGACTTGCTGCAGGAGGGGGACACACGGGATGGAGTCGTGCATGGACTGCATGTCTGTACGCAAGATTCGGAGAAGGCGATAAGGCATGGGAGCATATTCATTCGTTAATTTGCGATTATGCCACAGAGAGCCTGCTTGATTTGATCCCACCCAGAGTCTTCCAGATTGACGGTAATTTCGGAGGTACGGCTGCCATACTTGAGATGTTGCTTCAAAGCTATTATGAGGAGCTTCATTTTCTGCCTGCATTGCCCTCTGTATGGAAGTCCGGCAAAATCAAAGGAATAAGAGCCAGAGGCGGATTTACGGTTGATATGGAATGGGAAGACGGATGCCTTACAAAAGCCGGCATAATATCGGTAAAACATAAAAATTGTGTAGTAAAGACCGACAGGAAAAAATACTGTATCCGCGACAGTTGGGGAAATATGGTTGACTATCAGACAAAAGACGATAAAATAATATTCCACATGATTAAGGATCGCATGTATTTTGTAACTGTAGAAAAACAGTAGCTCATTTTATAAAAATATGATAAACTCATATTAGGGTTTATAATATTATGAGAGTGAGTATTAATATGAGTATAATAAGGGGATTTATGACAAGGCTTAATTCAGGTCGTCAAATTAAGCTTAAGTATCGCATTATTTTGGTCAACATAATCTCTTTACTAATATCCTTAATTGTTTCTTATCTTTATTTTATAACAAGTATTAAAAAGTTTCATGACAAGCATGATCTGATTGAAATAGACGGAATGACTTTTTGGAGTTATAATTGGATAGGATTAATAATTGTGGGTATTAGTTTTGTCATTTCGTGTGTTATTATTATCACATTCTCGTGCAGATTCAGTAACAGATTAAGCTCCTTCCAAGATTTGATGCACAAGGTTGTTTTAGGCGAATATGAGAATCTTCAGGTCATTGACGGTTTTGATGAGATAAGTGAGATGTACAGAGATCTGAATACTATGATCAGTAGTATTCAGCGTCTTATTTCAAAGGTATATGAGGAGCAGATGCAAAAGGAGAAGCTTTACAGTCGTCAGAAAGATGTAGAGTTTAAGATGCTGGCAAGTCAGATTAATCCTCATTTTTTGTATAATACTTTAGAAACCATTCGAATGAAGGCTAGAGCCAATAAACAAACCGAGATTGAAGAACTTGTAAAAATGCTTGCAAAAATACTTCGCAGAAACATCCAGGTTGGTGACAAGCTGGTTACCTTAAAATCAGAATTGGAGCTGGTTGATTATTATCTTAAAATACAACAATATCGCTTTGGTGAGCGAATGAGTTATAATATTGATGTAAGATGTAATATAGATTCACTTAAGATAATGCCCCTCATTATCCAACCGATAGTTGAAAATGCATTTGTACATGGTTTGGAATCCAAGGAGGGTAAAGGTAAGATAGATGTTGTAGTTGAGCTAAAGGAACGGTTGATTATTCAAGTAATTGATAACGGAAAAGGAATGACAGAGACTAAGTTAAATGAAATAATCAAAAGCTTTAATGATTATAACAGGCTTGACAGTAATCATATCGGGCTCAGCAATGTAAATCAGCGGATAAAGCTTTTGTATGGAGATGAATACGGTTTGGACATTGAAAGCACTGTTGNNGAGGGTACTACAGTACGTATTGAGCTGCCAAANGATATTACCCGGNAGCTATAGCAAAACCCATTCTTGAAAGGTAAGATGCCAATGTATCAGCTAATGATTATTGACGATGAACCGGTTGTAAGAGAAGGTATAAAACAGTTAATACCATGGTCTGAGTATAATTTTACAATATGTGCAGAAGGAGTAGACGGCAAGGACGGTCTCAAAAAGATTTTAAAATATTCTCCGGATCTGGTATTGGTAGATATAAAGATGCCCGGAATGAGCGGAATTGAATTAATAAGAGAAGCAAAAAAACTGGATTTTGACGGTAAATTTATAATACTAACCGGTCATTCTGATTTTGAATTTGCAAAATCAGCCATATCACTTGGAGTTCGGGCATATTTGTTAAAGCCCATAGATGAGAATGAGCTGCGTGAAAATGTTAAAGAGGTTCTGGCTGAGCTTGAAGCCAAGAAAAATCTTGATGATTACTATACTCTAAGTGAGATAAAGGCAAGACAGGTAGTTCTACGGAGATTACTGCGGCCATCTGAGGATAAGGAATGTATTCACAGAGAAATTAAGCTCTATGGAATGGATTTTAAATATAACTGCTTCTGTGTCGCGATAATCAGCCAAAAAGACAAAGATACCGGACAAGAGCCGGAGATTGATATTGAACAGGTTGAGAACATCCAGAAGAAATCCGCAAAGATTGAATCGATATACTTGGACAATAACTTGGTATTGATCTGCAAGGGATGCAGCTACACAGAGATAAAGGAGCATTTATTACATTATAATCAAAAGGTTAAGATAGAGAAGAAAGAAGGATTCTTCATAGCGGTAGGTCAAGATGTAACAAGGTGGGAGGATATTAATTTCTCCTATGAATGTGCCAAACTGCTTATAGACAATGAATTTCTGTACAAAGATATGGATGCTGTAAGTATTGATGATTTGAAAACTGACTATAGTGATGGTGAGGGCAAATTTGCCGACCGCTTATGCGATCTGATTGAAATAGGAGATAGGGAGAGGATAAAAGAAAGACTGGATAATTTGAAAGAGATGTACAAATCTAAAGCAATGAAGGAGA
>JGI24710J26742_10002728_pt1 | contig 15401 bp, 17 predicted proteins | sample BioPla2DNA2_FD_26742 | JGI IMG/M metagenome (IMG submission 26742) | reverse complement strand
AGCGGAAGGATTGAGCGCCTTCGGCGCAATGAAATCGGCCTTCGGCCGGTGAAATACTCGCTACGCTCGTACGAAATACCTCGCACGCGCGGCGCTTTGCGCGCCGGGCTTGTGCTTGGTGCGATATACGCGGCGTGCCCCGCGTGTGGAGCGGAAGATTATTGCTATTGTAGCGNCGATTTTAAGATCGCCGAACGGACCGCAACCCAAGCTTGCTTTACCCGTAGTGGCTGCAGGCGCCTGTGGCGCAAAGAAAACGACCCTCTTTGGAACAAGAGGGTCGTTTGGGTTTAGGCTTCTTTCTGGATCAGCTCTTTTACTTTCATGAGGCGCGTGATATTGGCGCGTTCGTTTTCGTCCAATTTCATGCGGATCCATTTGATGGTTTCTGTGAGATCGGGGATAGTACGGTATTCCAACGCGTTTACGCGGCGGCGGGTTTTTTCGATCTCGCCCGCCATAAGCTGAGCGGTTTTTTCGAGCTGGGCCAGTTCGAGCATGCGGTCCAGTACGGCCTGCAGGCGTTCGATGGCATCATCGAGTTCGGCCGAGGTCTGCACAAAACCGTAGGGCAGTTTTTGCTCCCCTTCAGCCCGGTGAAATTGCATTTCGGGCACCATGACGCTCATGACGTTTCGCTGCGTAATGTCCACTTCGATCTTCTGACTCGGATACGAGACGGCCTGTTCCATAAAGGCGGGGCTCATCATTGCGGAGGCCAGCAGGAAGTCGCGGAAGGATTCCGAGAGCTCTTTTTCCACTTCTTCGCGCAGGGCTTTGTTCTTTCGGATGAGCTCGATAAACTGACGCATCAGCTCATCCTGCTTATCTTTCAGGAGTTTATGCCCCCGTTCGGATGTGGCAAGCCTTTGTTTCAGCCCCGTCATCTGCATACGAGTGGGGTTGACTTTCAAAAGCGCCATTTAGTCCTCCTCTTCCGTCTCTTCTCCCATGTATTTGTTGATGTATTCGTCGCGGATACGTTTCAGCTCAGTACGCGGAATAATGCGAAGCAGTTTCCAGCCGAGATCCAAGGTGTCTTTGATGTCCCGGTTGGTGTAGTAGCCCTGGTCCACATATTCTTTGTCGAATGCTTCGGCAAATTTAGCGAAGGCGCGGTCCGCTTCGGAAAGCGCGGAGTCCCCTAAGATAACGGCGAGTTCTCTGGCTTCGCGTCCTGCGGTATAGCCGGCGTAGATCTGGTTCATGGTGTCGGCGTGGTCTTCTCTTGTTTTGCCTTTTCCGATCCCTTTGTCTTTGAGTCGCGACAGGGACGGTACGATGAATATGGGCGGTTCCATCCCCTGGCGGTACAGGTCACGCGACAGAATGATCTGTCCTTCGGTGATGTAGCCGGTCAGGTCCGGGATGGGGTGTGTGATATCGTCTTCGGGCATGGTCAGAATCGGGATCTGGGTGATCGATCCTTTTCTGCCCCGGATACGGCCGGCCCGCTCGTACAGGGATGCAAGGTCGGTGTACAGATAACCGGGGTAACCGCGGCGGCCGGGTACTTCTTTCCGGGCGGCGGATACTTCACGCAGCGCTTCGGCGTAGTTGGTCATGTCGGTCATGATGACGAGCACGTGCATGTCTTTTTCAAACGCGAGGTATTCGGCGCAGGTGAGTGCCATGCGCGGGGTGGATATCCGCTCAATGGCCGGGTCATCGGCGAGGTTCATGAAGAGTACGGCACGGTCGATTGCGCCGGTTTCCGTGAAGTCGTCGATAAAGAACTGCGCTTCTTCAAAGGTGATACCCATGGCGGCAAAGACGACGGCGAATTTTTCCCCTTCGCCCAATACAGTGGCCTGACGGGCAATCTGTGCGGCTACGTTATTGTGCGGTAAGCCCGAACCGGAGAAGATCGGCAGTTTCTGTCCGCGAACGAGGGTGTTGAGTCCGTCGATCGTGGAAATACCGGTCTGGATAAATTCGTCCGGATAGTCACGGGATACGGGGTTGATCGGGGTTCCGTTAATGTCGATACGCTGATCGGGCATGATGGCGGGCCCGTCATCGATCGGGGAACCCAATCCGTCAAATACGCGGCCGATCATGTCTTCCGATACGCCGAGTTCGAGGGGCTTGCCCAGGAAACGTACGGAAGTGGATTCCAGATTGATACCGGCGGAGCCTTCAAACAGCTGTACCATGGCTTTGTCGTCGGTGATTTCGAGCACGCGGCCGCGGCGGTGTTCGCCGGTTTTCATTTCGATTTCTACGAGTTCTTCGTATTTTACGCCTTCGATGCCTTCAACCACCATCAGGGGGCCAACGACTTCCGTTACGGTTTTATATTCTTTAAGCACGGACCAGCCCTCCTTTTTCAATGCGTTCGCCTACCTGGGCTTCGAGTTCTGCGAGGATGTCGTCGAATGTGCCCAGTTCATCTTCGGGAATATTTTTTGCCCGGGTGATGCGTTCGCGTACGGGCATGTCTAACAGTTCATTGAGATATACGCCTTCGGCCAGTCCTTTTTGTGCATGGTCGTAGAAGGAAAGAATCAGCGAGAGCATGCGATAGCCTTTTTCCAGTGAGCAGTAGGTGTCTACGTCATGGAAGGCGTTTTGCTGCAGAAAGTCTTCTCTGAGGGACTTGGTGACTTCGAGTTTGAGCTGGTCGGCTTCCGACAGCGAGTCACGTCCAACGAGACGGACAATTTCCTGCAGGCCGGATTCTTCCTGTAAGAGAGCCATGGCACGGATGCGGTGCGCGGAGTAGTCCGAATGCACGGCCTGATCCATGTACTGGTCGAGCTTGGCCTGATACAGGGAGTAGGAGTTCAGCCAGTTGATGGCCGGGAAGTGACGGGCATACGACAGGGCGTAGTCCAGACCCCAGAACACTTTTACGTTTCTCAGGGTACTTTGCGAAACCGGTTCGGAGATGTCTCCACCGGGCGGTGATACCGCGCCGATAACGGTGAGGGATCCTTCTCTGTCCTGTGCGCCGATGGTGATAACTTTACCGGCACGCTCGTAGAAGTCGGAGATACGTGAAGCGAGATACGCGGGGTATCCTTCGTCACCGGGCATTTCTTCCAGACGTCCGGACATTTCACGGAGCGCTTCGGCCCAGCGGGAGGTGGAGTCAGCCATCATGGCAACGGAGTAGCCCATGTCGCGGAAGTATTCCGCAATGGTGATTCCGGTGTAGATGGAAGCTTCCCGCGCAGCTACCGGCATATTGGATGTGTTGGCAATGAGCACGGTACGCTGCATGAGGGATTCACCGGTTTTAGGGTCGATGATTTCCGGGAATTCCATGAGTACGTCGGTCATTTCGTTGCCGCGTTCGCCGCAGCCTACGTAGACGACGATTTCCGCGTCGGCCCATTTGGCCAGCTGATGCTGTACGACGGTTTTACCGGAACCGAACGGTCCGGGAATAGCCGCGGTGCCGCCTTTGGCGACCGGGAAGAAGGTGTCGATAACCCGCTGTCCGGTTACAAGGGGCGTGACGGGGTCTAATTTTTTCTTATAGGGACGGCCGTGACGCACGGGCCATTTCTGCATCATGGTGAGTTCGTGCTTTACGCCGTCTTTTTCTGTGGTGCACACGGTGTCGGTTACGGTGTATTCGCCTTCCTGTATGCTTTTTACCGTGCCGGCCATGCCTTTAGGCACCATAATGCGGTGCTCTACGATGGGGGTTTCCTGTACGACACCGATGATGTCGCCGTCTTCTACGGTGTCACCCGCTTTGACGGTGGGTTTGAAGCCCCATTTTCTTTCGCGGTTCAACGACGGTGCGCTGAATCCGCGCAACAGGAAGTCGCCGGACTGGTCTTTGAGTTCTTCGAGCGGACGCTGGATGCCGTCGAACATTTCGGCAATCAGGCCGGGTCCCAATTCAATGGAAAGCGGCTGCCCGGTTGTACGGACGGGTTCTCCCGGTCCGATTCCGGTCGTCTCCTCATATACCTGAATGGATGCGCGGTCTTCGCGCATCTCGATTATTTCACCGATCAGCTTGTTTTCGGATACCTCTACGACGTCGTAGACATTGGCGTTTTCCATGCCTTCCGCGACAACAAGCGGGCCGGATACTTTGATGATTTTACCTACTTTCAAATTGTCGTCCTCACTTTCTACAGGATGTTTGATCCGACGGCGCGTTCAACCTGTTCGTTGATACGGTCCAGACCGATATGCATGGAACCCTGATTGCTCGGGATCAGTATGAGCGCGGGGATCATGCTTGTGGTGTAGCGCGAGATGGTTTCGGGTATCTGCACGGCGAGTTGCTCGGTGATGTAGATAATCCCGTAGTCTTCTGCGGCTACGCGGTCGACCGTCCGTCTGATTTCATCCTTTTCCGTCGGCGTGAATACATCCAGTCCCAACGCCTTGAAGGCGGTTACGGAGTCGATGTCGCCGATGACGGCTACTTTATACATATGTCAGTCGCAACCTTTCTCTCGTAAATTCCTGGGACATATGATTCCTTTTGGAAACATACAGGATGCGCAGGTTTTTGATTTCGGTCTCTTTGCTGATGAGATACGAAACCAGTACTTCCGGGCCGTAGCTGATCATTTTGGCGTTTTGTGCCATGCGCATAAAATGATTTTCCTGGGCCTGTTCAAAGGATGACAGGCTGCCGGTTTCTTCGTACCGGTTGATGCCTTCGCGCACGGTATCGCCGATCGGCTGTCCGTACAGGGATCCTGCGATCGCGTCGACTGTGTCGAAATAGCGGCTGATGAGTTGCGGCTGATAAATCCGTCCGCCTGTCAGCACCGCTTCCTGGAACATTTCCACGGGTGCTTCCATTTTCTTTAATCGAAACAGCATGGACAGATTGTACAGGTCGACGGCGTCTTTGGCGTAGGTATCGACCAGCTCCAGTTCGGCTTCTTCTGCCAGTTCGGCCAGTCTTTGCGCATAGAACTTGTCGGCAAGGACATCGATGCGGCCGGGTTCTTTTTTGTCGGAGAAGTCGTTGAGCAGGGCGCTCAGCATTTCGCCATAGACCGGCACGCGATGCAGTGTGCCCGCTTCGTGCGCTTCTTTGAGCGCATCGATCGGCAGGTCCCCGAGGGGAACGTAAATGGCGGAGAGGTCCGTTTCCTGGAGAATTTCTTTGGCCAGTACCTTCAGATTATGAAAGGTGTAGCGGGCCGCAAAAACATCGATCAGTTTGGGTTCCGGGGAGACTTCATACAAAAAGCGGTAGAGCTCACGCAATTCGGCATCGAGCATTTGCTCGTAGTCTTCCGGGCGGTCCATTTTTGCCACTTCCTGCTGGTAGGAGGTTTCTGCCAGAATCCGGTTGAGTTCGTCGACGGAGCCGACTTCTGTCAGCCTGTGCAACTGTTCTTTTGTCAGCAAGCCCTTTTCTTCGATCCGCACGCGCGTGGAGGCCTGAATAAAGGCTTCTCTTTTCATATTAAGCCTCCTTTTCGAATAGTGAGGCGCGGATATCCTGTTCCATTTCCTCCCGCATCGAATCTACCAAAGAGTCGAAACGGTAGTTCAAAAATACGCGTTCCGAACGAATGGAGAATCCGTCCGCGGAACCGGGATCCGTCTCTACCGGGATGCCGGCTACTTTATCGCCCAGTGCCTGTTTCCGGTTCTCGGGTACCAGGATAGCCTGGGCGCCTGCGTCCCCCAATTTTTTCAGCGTATTTTCGACAAAAGTTTTAAATTCTGCGTTCGGCATGTCCGAGAGTTTTTCTTTGGCTTTTTGGAACGCCTCGTCCATTTTCTCCTGTCTGATGGTCAGCTCTTCGTTTCGTGTGGTGAGCCGCGCATTGGAAAGTACGCGTTCCCGGCTTCGGGCCGCTTCGTTTTCCGCGGAGCGTCCGATGCGGTTTAATTCCTCTTCGAGTTCGCGGTTTTTGCGGTCGATCACCTGGCGGCGTTTTTCTTCGTGTTCGCGCAGGATTTCGTCCGCTCTTTGTTTCGCGTCATCCAGGATTTTTTGCGTAAGATTTTCTACTTTTGCCATATCGTCACGTCCTTTTGCTTAAACGGCAAACAGGAGAATGATCGACATAACAAAGGCCAGGATGGCGTAGGTTTCTACCATTACGGCGTAAATGATACCCTTGGTCTGCTGTTCTTCGTTTTTAGCCAGAATGTTCAGGCCGGCTACGGATGTTTTGCCCTGTGCAATACCGGAGGTAAGACCCACAACGGCGATCGGCAGGCAGGCTACCAGTATGTTCAGGCCCTGTTCCATGGGCATTGCCTGCCCAAGGCGAAGCATAACGAGGATACCGATAATGAAGCCGTACAGGCCCTGGGTACCCGGGAGCAGTTGGAGCACCAGCGATTTACCGAATTTTTCGGGTTCGTCGATTACGATTCCGGCAGCCGCTTCCCCGGCGAGTCCTACGCCGATTGCGGATCCGGTCCCTGCGAGAAACACGGCCAGTGCCGCGCCAAGTCCAGCCAGAATGTCTCCGCCGTACTGAGTCATAAATTCCATCATGATTTTGTTACCTCCTGTGTCTTGTATTCAATATATTTTGGCGGGTGGACGAACTTTTTAAAGGGCACGCCGCCGCCTTCATAAAACTTGCCAAAGAATTCTACATACGTGAGTCGGGCGGTATGTACATAACCCGACAGCATGGTCAGGAACACGTTGAAGAAGTGGAATCCCAAAAATACAACGAATCCCAGTATATAGCCGATGATCCCTGCCTGAAACAGCATGCCGACGATCAGATTGGCCGCATAGCCGATAAACGCGGACGATAAGCCCAGCGCCATCAGACGCGTGTAGGATACAAAGTCGCCGATATACGACGAGATGCCGTACAGTTCGTACAGGCCGCCGACGAGTCTGCCGACGATGGATTCCGAGTCGCGTGCACCGAACAGTACGATGCCAACCATACCGATGATCATGACGACCATAGCAATTTTCCCTACGATGGCCGGCAGCGGCAGGAAGGAACCCAAAAGCCAGAGTATGGCACCCACAAGGGCCATGTACCAGAGTCCCACATCATAGAATGCATCCATGGGATTGCCGTCGCGAACGCTCATATAGGCTTTGATCGCCATAGCGAAAAACAGATGCACCAGCCCCAGGGCAACCGACAGAATCAGCATGACCATAAAGTCTTTGTTCATGTCGATTAGAGCCGGCATGGCAACGAGTCCGCCCAGGAAGGATCCGTAGATGACCCCCCATCCGATAACGGCAAAGCTCAGGTAGAAGAAGAATTTGACAAATCTTCGCATGCCTTCGGTGAGATTAAAGAATTTGAGCGCGACGAAAGTTATGGCCAGCAGAATGATCCCGTAGCCGATGTCTGCACCCATCATGCCGAAAAAGAGCCAGTAGAACGGCGCAAAAAGCGGCGTCGGATCGATTTCGTTATAGTGCGGCATGGCATACATTTCCGTCAGGGATTCAAACGGGGATACCAGTGAGTTGTTCTTTAAGCGGATCGGTACCTCGGCATTGTCTCTTTCTGCATCGGTAAAGTCCGCCACATAGGCCTGGCCCGACACGTCTTCCACCGCTTTTTTGAAACGGTCGATCTCGACCGTCGGCACATAGCCTTCGATCGATGTAGTGTAGGCGGTCTGTCCGAATTTGCCCTGCGTTTCCAGACGCAGTTTGCGGTTTTGCAGCGCTTCAAAGTACGCGTGCAGTTCGGGCAGTTCTTTCAGTTTGGATTTGATCCGGTTGCGCGCTTCTTCCCGGTCGTTTTCAAGTTGCCGTATTTCTTCTTCCAGCACGCGAATCCGGTCGGCGGGCGTGCCTTCGCCCTGTACCTGCATGGGTTGGAAGCCCGCTTTTCTGAGCAAGTCCTCCTGACGGTGCCTGTCTTCTTTCAGAAAGCTTGCCTGCCAGTACAGCGTCTGTCCGTCNTCAGCAATCTTTTCCAATACAAGATAGGGTTCGTCTTTGGTTTGTTCTTCAAATGCTTCCAGCTGTTTGCTCTGGATGGTACCCCATTGGGTAATGGTCATGCGGTGTTCACCCAGTGCTTCGAGCGGAATGTCGGTTGCGCGAACCGGTTGGAGTTCTTCCATTTCCTGTTTCCGGTTTGCGATCTGGTTTTTCTTGTCTTCGCCTGTCTGATGAGCGCTCTGCAGATATTGGTAGAGTTCTTCCCAGGGATAGCTCTCCTGCAGATCGTATAATTGCTCCAGCGACGCCTGCGGCAGCCCCTCTTTCAAGCCCTGTATCATGCCGGGCTTTTCCTTGTAGGGTTCCAGCAGTTGCAGCATCCACTGTACTTTGGAAATGACTTCATTGTTCTGCTGCCATTCCAGGGACACATCCGGCGCCGGAAGTACATCGTCGTCCTTCGCATTGCGCCGCACATCTACAAAATGCACATCAGCGAATTTCTGCAGACGTTTGAGCAGCGGTTTCCTGTCTTTGTCGAAAATGTACAACTGAAACCGGCTCATGTTTTCAATTGCCATTTCCCACGATCCTCTCTACAATCTGTTGCGCGGCCGCATCGATCCGCTGCGCGGGGATATTGCGTAGCGCATCCTGTTTGTTGCGACTGTCGTTTCTGAGGGGCTCCGCTTCCTGCTCGGCAAGCTCTTTGGCCCTTGTGACCTGCTCGTNCGAGCGCTTCAACGCTTCTGCCACTTCCTTCTGATACCGGTCGGAGGCGTCCTTGTCGGCCTGACGGTTCAGTTTCTGGGCTTCTTCCAAAGCGGTAGAAACCATTTCCTGCGCCTCTTGTTCGGCCTTCTGGATCTGCTCCAATGTATTGCTCATCGATTCACCTCCTTAAATGTAACGGTTCTATGACACGGAAATTCTTTCTACTTATATGGCGGAAATACGCTTCCGTATCAATAGATTGTTCTGCTCATATTATAACGAAAGGCCATCTATAAATCAAACGCGTTTTAAGCATTTTATCGGATAATACCGATAATAATTAGTGCAAATGCGGGTATCATTGAAATTTCAACGGGGCGCTCGGCCGGCGTTTCTAATAATTATTATATAGTTTGTCCAATAACGAATAATATTTTGTCATGCTTTGCCGGGGAGGCCGTATTTATTTCCGTTTGTTACGGCCTTTTATCGGCAGACCCATAGCGGATGCCAGATAGGTACGGACTAACTTTTGGTCTTGTTCTGCGCTTGGCGGCGCGTTTTGTTGCGCGATGGATTCGAGAGGTTCGCGCAGCAATGTATAAATGTTCATGTAGGATTCTTTTGAAAACGGTTGTAGATATTCACCTGCTATACGGCAGTTTTCACAGAGTATACCGCCTAATGTATGAGAGAAACGCATGGTCTGGATTTTGCGGTTGCCGCAGGAGGCGCAGGCATACAGCGTAGGCTGATAGCCCATGGAGCGGGCGGCCTGCAATAAAAACGCCGTCCCGGACTGCACGGGTGACAGCGATCCGGGCAGAGTCTTAAGAAGCCGCGCGTACAGATCGTAGAGGCTTTGTTGCGGATGTTCTTCGGGAATGCTGCGCAGTAAAAAGAGTGCGCATAGCTGCGCATTCTGTATGCGTGCATAATCGCGCCGCAAGGCATAATGCAAATCAACCAGTTCCGCTGCGCGCAGATAATAGAAGCTGCGGCCGCGGTCCAGACAGAAATAGGATTCAGCAAACCATTCGGTAACGGAAAGCAGGTTGCTGTTTTTTTTGTAGACCCCGTGCGCCATCACCGGGAGTATGCCGTAGTCACGGGTAAAAACGCGCAGGATCTTCCCGGTTTCACGGTAGCGCATCCCCGAAAGGACAATCCCTTGTGCGTCGGTGATCATTTGTATCCGAATTCCTTCAGGCGGGCGCTTTCGTCGCGCCATTTGTCGGCCACTTTCACCCACAGCTGCAGATGCACCCGGCTGCCCAGCAGCCGCTCGATATCGTGGCGGGCTTCGGTGCCGATTTTTTTGAGCATCTGCCCCTGTTTTCCGATCACCATGCCCTTGTGGGATTTTTTCTCGACGAAAACATTGGCTTCGATATCGACGAAATCTTTTCCTTCCCGGGCGCGCATACTGCTGATTTCCACGACGATCCCGTGCGGGATTTCTTCGCGCAGGTGCAGTATGGCTTTTTCGCGGATCATTTCGGCTACGATAAAGCGCTCGGGCTGATCGGTGATCATATCGTCGGGATAGTAGCGCGGGCCTTCCGGAAGCAGTGCGGCGGTTTTTTGCATAAAGTCTTCTACGCCGCGGCCATCCAAAGCGGAAATCGGCAGGACATCCAAAAAACGCGGGTGCGCACGATACGCATCCAGCAGTCTTTTTTGTTCGGNTTCGTCGATGGTATCGGTTTTGTTGAGAAGCAGAAGCACTGGCGTTTGTATCTCTTCCAATAGTTTCAGAATCAATGTGTCCATCGGTCCGAATACGGGGCCCGGTTCCACCAGAAACAAAATGAGGTCTACATCGGAAAGCGTGCTTTTGGATACGCTGAGCATATAGGTGCCCAATTTGTTTTTGGGCTGTTGGATGCCGGGGGTGTCCAAAAAGATGATCTGTGTGTGCTCGTCGGTGTAAATAAGCTGAATTTTATTGCGCGTGGTCTGCGGTTTGTCGGATACGATGGTGATTTTTTCTCCGATTATGCGATTGAGCAGGGTGGATTTACCCACATTGGGGCGTCCGACCACGCTGACAAATCCGGATGTAAAAGTCATTCGGTCAAGTCCTCCGGTCCAAAGCTGTGCGGCAGCAGTTCTTCAAGGGTAAATACGCGGTAGTCGTCAACGCTGTTGGCTACGATGATTTCCATGTCTTTTCCGAATTCACGCATAACCTGTCTGCACACGCCGCAGGGAAAGGTATCTTTAGCGTCGGCTGTGACGGCCATTTTGCGGATATTGCGCGCGCCTTTGTGCACGGCTGTGAATATGGCATTTCGTTCGGCGCAAAGCGTCGGTGAATACGAGGCGATTTCAATATTGGCGCCCGTGATGACTTCACCGTCTTCTGTGAGAAGGGCGGCCCCTACGCGAAAGCCGGAATACGGCGTATAGGCATTTTCTTTGGCATCGATCGCCATTTGGATGAGTGTTTCGTTGTTCATATGAGTCTCCTGTCTTATTGGGTGAGCAAAGCCAGTATAAGTACGGTGACGAGTGTCCCCATCAGTCCGCCGGCCAGTACTTCGTTTATTTTGTGTATTCCCCCCTCTACCCGGCTTTCGGACACAAGAAAAGCCAGAAGATACCCTAAGAGTGTGATCAGTGGCATATGAGAGAAAGCAGCGATGACGGTGGCTGCGGAAAAGGAGACGGCCGCATGGCCGCTGACTGTACCGCCCTGAAAGTGCGTGCCGTGCCCCTTGGAGAACCGGCTTTTCAGGATAATGGCCAGAAGTACGACGATCATGATCGCGACAAAGGCAATATACAGCGGATTGGCCCGCACTTTGGATAATAGCGAGGCGCCGAAGTTTTCAATCTGTACGACAAAAAGAAGATACGCGACGATCACCGCATTGACGGCTGCAACCAGCACGGCCCCGGCTGCTACGTCTTTTGCCATGCCGGCGGCTATATCGTACTCGGGTTGCAAAAGNTCCACGGTTTTTTCAATGGCGGTATTGATAAGTTCCGCAATAAAGACCAGACTGATGGAAAACGCAAGCCCCAACAGTTCCAGCCGGCTGAAGTCGAAAAACAGGCTGAGCAAAAGAGCTGCAATGGCGCTGAGCAGGTGAAAGCGCATATTTACTTCGTATTTGAATGCGGATATGATGCCGTCTACGGCGTGATTGAAGCTCTCGATAAAGCTTCTGGATTTAAAACGGGTCGTTTTCTTTTTCTTTGCCATTTTCCACCTCGGACAAGGCTTCTTTTTCTTTTGCCCGCATTTCGTCTTTGTCGGATTGTGTCATATGGTCGTAGCCGAACAGATGGAGCACGGAGTGAATCGTAAGATATACGAGTTCTTTTTCCAGGGACTGCCCGATTTCTTCGGCCTGTTCCTTTGCCCGTACAGGACAAAGCACAATATCCCCGAGCGGGGTGACGGGCCAGTCCGGCCCCGCGGTAAATCCGGCCGGGAACGAAAGCACATCAGTTACGGCATCTTTTTTTCTATAGTCCCGATTCAGCGTACGGATCTCATCTTCGTCGACAAAAGAGAGGCTGACTTCATACTCTTGCGAAAAACCGCATACGAAAAGCACCGCCTCTACGGCCTCTTCCAGGCGGGATTCGATCCCTGCAGGCAGCGGCACCGCCTGCCGATTGTCAAAATAGAGGCTCACTTTTTCGGCTCGTATCGTTCGTAGGCGTCGATAATGCGNTGTACCAGCGGGTGGCGCACCACATCGGATCGGGTGAATGTAACAAAGGAGATCCCCTTCACCTGATGGAGGATTTTCGACACCGTCACCAATCCCGATTGTCTGCCCCGCGGCAGGTCAATCTGTGTGATGTCGCCCGTGATGACGGCTTTGGATCCGTAGCCTAATCGCGTCAGAAACATTTTCATCTGCTCGTTGGAAGTATTTTGTGCTTCATCCAGTATGATAAAGGCATTGTCGAGTGTGCGGCCGCGCATATAGGCCAGGGGTGCCACTTCGATCTGTCCTTTTTCTTTCAATTTGGCAAAGGTTTCAAAACCCATGATGTCGAACAGGGCATCGTATAAAGGACGCAGATAGGGGTCGATCTTCTCCTGCAGATCGCCGGGAAGAAAACCCAGGGTTTCTCCGGCTTCCACCGCGGGGCGTGTGAGTATAATGCGTTCCACACTCTTTTTTCGATACGCATCCACCGCCATGGCCATGGCCAGATAGGTTTTTCCGGTACCGGCCGGCCCGATACCGAAGACGATATCATTCTCGCGGATCGCCCGGATATAGCGCGCCTGCCCCTGTGTCTTTGCTTTCAGCGAACGTCCGGATTGGGTCACAAGAAGAATCTCGTTCATCAGCCGACGGATTTCGTCATCGGCTTCTTTGTGCGCCATATCCACTGCGTAGCGGATCTGCTGTTCGTCCAGGGAGCGTTCCCGGCTGTACTGCTGCTGCAGTGAATCAATCACGCGCCGGGCACGCCGGACCGCCGGCTCTTCGCCTTCGAGCAACAGCTCCGAATCGTTTTGTCCCATACGGACATCCATTGCATCCTCCAGCCATTTTTTGCGCCGGTCCAATGAACCGAACAAAGCCGGTATAAAATCATACTCGGGTATCTGTACCTGAATTTGCACCGTTTTCCATCCATCTCCTTTATTCATAGTAGTTTAATTATACCATGTTTCGCCGATCGGATTGAAAGAAGGAAAGGAATTCCCGGCAGCCGGTATAAAAACCCCGCATACGGTACGTCCGCATGCGGGGCTGTCTATTCCCTTCGTTTATGGCGCGCTGGCATTTTCTATCTTCTGTATGCTTTGGGCTTGTCGAGGATTTCCGAAAATACAATCATGCGCTGAGCCGGTGTGGGGAAACTGCGTTCCAGATTCTCTACGGAGAAACTGGCGCGGCTGCGCAGCGCGTAGTTGTCTTCTGCAACCGTACGCTCTTTCTTTTGTTGCAGGCGCCTTTGCGATTCTTCTTCCTTTTGCTTGCGAAAACGCACCGCGGCTTCTTCTTCATCCATCCGCATGCGTTGGGCCGCTTCAGGATGTACCTTCTGTGCGGCCGGGCTTTTTACCTGCTTCTGCCCCGCTGCCTTTTGGCGTTCCTGCTCTTCCAGTTCACGCAGCTGTTGGATAAAACTGTCCAGCAGCCCTTTTTGTTTGGTCGTATTCCGTGCCGGCTGCCGTACGGTTTGATCGATCGGACGGGGTGTCGGTCCGCGATGCGTGCGCTGGGTCGGCTGTACTTTCCTTTTCTTCTTTTTGTCCTGTTCCTTCATATAGCCAAACGCAAATGCGAGGATGGCCCATATTATGATCAGTTCCATAACAAAACCTTACATTCCGGGTTCTTTTTTCTTGTCACCGCTCTTGCCTGCATCGGAGATGGAGGAACGCATATTGGTATCCGCGATTACGTTTTGCATATTGTAGTAGTCCATGACGCCCATTTTTCCTTCGCGCAGAGCCTCCGCTAAGGCCAGCGGCACTTCGGATTCGGCCTGCACCACTTTGGCGCGCATTTCCTGTACTTCGGCAACCATTTCCTGCTCTTTGGCCACAGCCATGGCGCGTCTTTCTTCCGCTTTTGCCTGCGATACGCGTTTGTCGGCTTCGGCCTGATCGGTCTGCAGATTCGCCCCGACGTTTCTGCCGACGTCCACATCGGCAATGTCGATGGAGAGGATTTCAAAGGCGGTACCGGAGTCCAGCCCTTTGTCGAGCACAGTACGGGAGATCATATCCGGGTTTTCCAGAACCATTTTATGCGATTCCGACGAACCGACGGTCGTTACGATCCCTTCCCCGACACGGGCAATAATGGTTTCTTCCCCGGCGCCCCCGACGAGACGGTCGATATTGGCGCGCACGGTTACTTTGGCTTTAGCAATGATTTCAATCCCGTCTTTTGCCACGGCGGCAATCTTCGGGGTTTCAATGACTTTCGGATTGACGCTGACCTGCACGGCTTCCAGTACATTCCGTCCGGCCAGGTCAATGGCGGCTGCACGTTCAAATTCCAGGGGAATCTCTGCTCTTTGGGCAGCGATCAACGCATCAACAAGGGTGTTGACATTCCCGCCGGCGAGATAATGCGCTTCCAGCTGATCGGTGTTCAGTTTTACGCCCGCTTTGGTCGCCTTGATCAGGGGATTGATAATTCGCGACGGCACCACTCTGCGCAAACGCATTCCGATCAGAGAAGAGATCTTTACACTGACGCCCGAGAAGAAGGCGGTGACCCACAGCCCTACGGGGATAAAGGTAAAGAAAAGGATAAGAAATAGCAGAATCGCAGCAGCGATCAGGATTTGTGGCATGAATCTGTCCTCCTAACAATGATTTTTGCGCCTTCTACGCGCACTACAGTAACTGTTTCGCCTTTACGGATAAACTCCCCTTCGGTAATGACGTCCATCGGCCGCTCCAAAAGTATGGCGGTACCGGCCGGACGCAGGTTTGTCTGGGCGATTCCTTCAGTGCCTTCAAATTCTTTTTTCGAACTGGAGGACACGTATCCGGTCTGGTCGGAAAAGTTCATGATCAGCCGGATATGATCCAGCATCGGGCTTTTCATGCCGGCCCGTACCAGGAAGAACACAATGATCGAAGTGACGATCAACGCCGCGCTCATGGACTGCAGTCCGACGCTTAAGTCTTTGAACGAGAGCACCACGCCCGCGGCCAAGAGAAGGATTCCTGCAATTCCCGGCAATCCGAATCCCGGCACCATCAGTTCGATGATAATAAACACCAGCCCCAGTATAAACAGAATGAGAGGCAACATCGTCACATGGGACGATCCGCTTAGGGTCGATGCAAAAAACAAACCGAATCCCAGTAGGGACAAGACGGCAAACGGACCGAATCCCGGTGTGAGTATCTCCAGCA
>JGI24710J26742_10002706_pt1 | contig 15469 bp, 21 predicted proteins | sample BioPla2DNA2_FD_26742 | JGI IMG/M metagenome (IMG submission 26742) | reverse complement strand
CTGCAGGCTATGATGTAGTAACTGTTGTAACAGTTGTTGATGATAAGGCCCATTACTATCCCGGAGCTTCGAATTTTATTATTAAGATGATCGCTGAGAGAAGTACTAAAAAACTATTAGGTTTGCAAGTAATTGGCCAAGGTGCAGTAGATAAGATGGTAGATATAGCGGTTACAGCCATTACCTTAAAGGCAACTTTAGAAGATCTTAAGGACTTAGACTTAGCTTATGCACCACCTTTTTCCACAGCAATACATCCTTTTTCCCATACTGTTAATGTGTTGTTGAACAAAATCAATGGGGAAATCGATTCCCTTACACCTAGAGAATATTTAGAAGGTAAAGCTGAAGGCTATAAAATAATCGATGCCTCGATTAATCCAAGTATAGCAGGTGTACCTTATATAGACTTGGCAAAAGTTCATGGAGAATTGTCTCAATTTGATAAGGATGAAAAGCTGTTATTAGTCTGTACTAAGGGCAAAAGAGCATATATGTTGCAAAAGCGATTGAAGAATTTTGGCTATACAAAGACATTAGTTCTTGAAGGCGGTACTACTTTCAATGAATTATCATTATAACGATTAATTTAAAACTGGAGGATAATTAGATGACAACTTTAAAGATTACACCGGAGCAAGAAAAAGAAGTAAAAGCATTAGGATTTTTAAGAAATAGAGGGACAGATAATTTTAATGGCAGAATCATTACAGTTAACGGAAAAATAACGGCAGCTCAACAGAGATGCGTAGCAGAGGCTGCAAAAAAATTTGGAAACGGTGATGTTTTATTTACTACCAGGCTAACTATAGAGATTCCTGGTATTCCCTACGATAAGATCGAAGAGTTTAGAGCTTATATTGCTAAGGAAGGTCTTGAAACAGGAGGTACCGGTTCAAAAGTACGGCCCATAGTTTCTTGTAAGGCAACTACCTGCCAATATGGTTTAATTGATGGATATGCTCTATCAGAGAAAATTCATGAGAAGTTTTATGTTGGATACAGAAATGTTAAATTGCCTCATAAATTTAAAATTGGTGTAGGGGGATGTCCAAATAATTGTATTAAGCCTGATTTAAATGACCTAGGGGTTATTGGCCAAATGGTGCCCATTTTTGATGAGGAGCTATGCAATGGATGCAAAAAATGTACTGTAGTTGATATCTGTCCAATAGATGCAGCTAAAGTTGTGGAGGGTGTCTTAAGCATTGATAAAGAGCTATGTAATAATTGTGGCCGCTGTATTGGAAAATGCCACTTTGATGCGATCGAAGAAGGAAAGTCCGGATACAAAATTACGATTGGCGGAAGATGGGGTAAAAGAACAAATAAAGGTTTAGCTCTAAACAAAATATTTATAGATGAAGAGGAAGTCATGAGCACAATAGAAAAAATGATCCTTATCTATAGAGAACAAGGAATTACCGGAGAACGTTTAGCTGACACAATAGCAAGAATAGGCTTTGCAAATATTAAAGCACAGCTATTATCTGAGGAAGTATTAGAAAGAAAACAAGAGATTTTAGAGGCAAATCTTCATTTAACCGGAGGGGCAACATGTTAGTTAAAAAATAGGCACTTATATAAAATTCTTTAATATATCGTCAACAAACGCATCCACATTATTATTGTTGATACCGTATTGTTCTATTAATCCTTGCACAAGATTTCTCCTAACGCTATGTTTTAGATCTTGAATAGTATTCATAATTCCGGTTCTACGGCCTATTCTGTAAATAATTTTTTCACTTTCAGGTAAATCGAGATAGCTTTTCAAGGCGTTAACTATCTTTTCTTTATCCTTGGGCAGACGTCCCTCTGCTTCAGGAAGAAGATTGAGGATATGGTCACTGCTTATGATGGTACTAGTGATCCCCTTCAGATTTTCAATCATCAAAAGAAGCTCTGCAATCATTTTAGTATCATTGGTTCTGGTAAAAATTCCCTGTTCATAATCTTCCTTTAATCGAGATTGATCGGTTATAGCTAATGTTCTGATGCGGATGTAATCGGGATTGATTTGGTTAAGAGCATCTGCTGTTTCTAAGGCATTTAAATCTGAATATTCATTCCCACCTAAGCCCGGCATGTAATACTCCGAAAGCTCGATACCTGCTGCTTTGACTTTTTGGCCTGCAAGGATGTGGTTGGCTTTTGTCGTGCCTTTATCTACTAATTTCAGAATCGTATCCGCTGCTGTTTCCATGCCAATATGGATTCGATTTANTCCTGCATCGGCCATGCGTTTCAAATCTTCATCGCTAATGCGGACCACAGTTTCAGAGCGGGCATAAGAAGTGATCCTTTCTATTTCCGGAAACTGTTTTTTAATATGAGTGATAATTTCTATCAGGTCATTAGGTTTAATCACTAGACTGTTTGAATCCTGTAGAAATATAGACTTCATACCACTTTGATACCAACTAATAACAGAACTATAAAACCAAGATTGTTCCTCTCCAAGTTCGTTTTTCAAGTCATTAATCAGAATCTTTCGTGTCTGAGCATCAACATCTTCAGCAGCCTTAAATAGATCCGTCCATCTTTTAACGAGATCAATATCTTTTATCACATGTTCCTTAGGCCGAATACTGAATTTCGTCCCCTTATAAAGTCGACAAAATTTACACTTATTCCATGGACAATTTCTGGTGACCCTTAATAGGAGACTTTTGGCCTCACTGGGTGGTCTAATAGGACCAACTTCAAAACCGTCATATGTCTTGCTNGTTATCATCTGTAAACACATCCTTCATCAATTGCTATATAAATTGCTATATATAAGAGTTAGAACTATTTTCTATGATTAATATCCATGGTCAACATGTCTCCATTGACCGTCTGTGTTGCGTACTAAAATCCAATTCCATCCATCATACGTGCTGTTAGGATTGAGAGAACCATCACCCCCTGATGAATCTACATCAAAAGAAGACAATAAAACGATAACTTCATCTGCTCCATTTCTATCTGCCCAATCTTGATAATGCCGGGAGGTTTCATCACCGGCATAATAGATCTCTTTTAATGTACAGCCTTTCCAGTTTTTAGCGAACTCTTTTGTAATAATTTCTATAGCAGAATTAATCTCATCAAAAGTATATAGCTCGGATTCTACATCTATCACCTTAACATTCTTAACATTTCCGCCACACGCACATAAGCATAAGCTAAAAACCATTACTATGCAAACCGCAAGGCTGATTTTCTTCATGCATATTACCTCCGAAAAATTTTGACATTACTCATATTCTTTTCTTTCATGATTCCACTTTTTAAATAATTCTTCTTCATTAATCAGCGCTTCATAAGGTGGTTGGAGAAAATAAATAATTAATTTAACAACATCAGTAAAGCCAAGTTTATATTGCAGTATTTTTTTACAAAAGTTTTCCCATCTTCTTAAAATAATAGAATCATCGGTTAATCTAGAAATAATAGTGACAGAATCTTTTTCATAAGGTGTACCCCGGTTAGTAAGTGTTTCATAAATAGCTTCCTGCAATTTTCTCCCATCAAAATCAAAGGTTGTTGCTAAATAATATATGTCAAAGATGTCTTTCATCCTGCTTGTAGCTTCCATTAGTGATATAATCGCATCTAATTTTTCTGCCACAGTGGATTCCAATGAATAAGTCAGAATCTTAGGTTCTTCAAAATCCGGAATTATTACAGGCAAAGTTCGTTCAATCGGCGAAGGTACTACAACATCACCAACTCCAAAATCTATACNAAAAGGGATCTTAACCCTTCCAATAAAGCCCATGAGGTAAATTCTAATACCATGATACTTCTTTATCTCTCGGATAGTTTCTAACTTTCTAATCTCAAACTGTATAAAATCATTTTTGTCAGACAATGAAATAACATTTTTAACGAGCTTTTCCACTGCATCCCGATCATTAGGATAATTTCTTAAAAGATAATCTGCATCCACTGTTGGCCTTGCGGCAAATCCACTGATTAAATATAATAAAAAGCCTCCTTTAAGAATGACTTTTTCTCTGTAGTTACTTACTGAAAGCCTTCGTATAAATTCTTCCTGGCAAAATAGATTTAAAAGCTGTTGTAATGGAATGCCCTGTTCTTTTGCTTTATTTTTTAGTCTTGCTAGGACTGAAGCTTCAGCATTTCCCATTACAACCACATCCCTATATATGTTTGCACCTTATTCTTTATATTAAATATTTCCGCATACTCAAACAGCTTTCTTAAGTTTTTTTTCGAGTCTACTATATATCTATCAATTGCATTATTAAATACTTCTTTCTCCAGTTTTTTCTCATAACGGAGAACATCGCAAATTGTGCGGTCTCTGTTGTATATCTTAACTTCGATACCATCTACCTCTATTATATCTACACCAATATCTAAAAACTTTGGTTCAAGATAGTAAGGTTCTATTAGAGGATAATCAATACTATACTGAGTTGTTTTACTATATCTGTCCACAGCAATTTGCCAGCCTAACGGTATGCGATCTGTATAGTCATAGTGGCATAAAGCACTTTCAAGAAATATAACCGCTTGTGGAAATAAACGTGCTATAATTACCTCTTCCCGAACAACATAATCTGTCAGTTCATAATAACCCCGTTTAATTTTTGTAATAATCTCATCATCTAAAAGCCTTTTTATCTGGCGGCTCGAAAGTCCAAATTCATTAAGCTCTGAAGTTTTTAAGATTCCCCCGCTTCTTTGAAATTCTTTCTTCAAAATATCAATTTTTATCATTTTGCACCTCCCAGANTGCATTTATTTTTTAATGCAATCCTTTAAGTGCATTTTACCGTATTATTACTTTAGAATCAAACGATTTTTTAATATGATATCGTCAAGTTTCTTTACATCGATCCTATCACTCGATAAACACACTGAGAACTAATAAACGAAGTTACATCTCAAATAGCATTTCATTCGCCTCGTAGAGATATACCGCACTTTCCGCAAAAACGTGCGCCGGGAACGACGGGAGTGCCGCATTTCGGGCAGAAATTAATTTGGGGGACAGGGAGAAACAGCCAGTCTATATCCTCACCGTCCTCGCAGAAGCCAATTGCTCCGGCACAATGGTTCCTTATTCTTGCGTTTTATTTTCCGAAAAACATGATAATATCTCCGTTACAAAAGCTGTTGGTATACATGATTATATGTGTTGACAATGCCACGTAAATAGTTGACCTTATCAAGCAGCCCCTATTCCGGGGAAGCGATGTCACGGAAGGTATTGTATCCGGGATTGTGGATTTCGGGATTTCCCGCCATATGGCGCTGAGATAGTTCAGGTACACCGCGCTTTTCCATGTTACATCCTTTCCATAATATGGCGGTTCCCCGTTTGCTTTAAGCCGTTTCATTAAGGTAGCATCGTTTTTTGATTGTGCAATTTCCAGAGCCTCAGCGTAATCTATCCGCTCGGTTTCTGCAAAATCCACCATTTGCCCTGTGCCAATCAACGCATGATAGGAATCCGGGTACATGTCAACAAGAAAAACCCCCAGGGCACTGCCCCACGATTCCCCCAAAAGATAGATTTTTTCCTGAGAGAATCGATCCTTTAAATACTCGGTCAGAGCGTAGCCATCCTAAATATAACTTTGGACAGTAATGTTTTTCGTCCTTTCCGCATAATAGGACTTCCCGGAACCGGGCTGATCCCAGTTGACAACAACAAAATGCTTCTCCAACTTGTTTGAATCATAGTAAAACCTCCATTATTTTTGTTATATACACTTCTATCGCTTCGCCTCAGCAGGCTATTTTATATATTCATACGATTTTGTATTTCTCCCAGCATATATTTTGCATATTCAACCGCCAGTTCCATGTTATACCGAGATGGGCTTACGCTTGCGTTTGCGTATTCCTTAAATGCTGAGATGATGAGAGAGTGATACTTCTCCGGTAAATTGGCAAGACCCCAATTTCTCTATTCAGGTTTACAAATCTAACCAATAAATCGTTATATTCAAGTTCTATTCCGCTTGCCGTCATCGCGGCAATCTTCCTCATTGTTATCATCCTTGTTATCAGTATTTTTATTAGAATACCCTAAGGCTATTCCCAAACCTATCCCTATAGAAAGACCTACTGGCATCCATAAGCCGATATTATTTGTTGCGGCTCCAATAGCCGTTCCGATGGATAACCCTAGACACATTCCAATAGACAAGCCGTTTAATTGAGTATTACCTTTTTTATCTTTCATGACATTTCACCTGTTGTATTTGTTTAGATTCGATGTATACATTAACTGAGTAGTATAACATAATAAGCGCACTACTCAACAGTATACCACCAAGGCTCATTCTATTCATCTGCATCATTGTACCTATCATCTATTTGCTTTTGCCTCTTTTTATTGATTATATAAAGAAATTCAAAAGCTATGAAAGAGATAAGTGCCCCGGAAGCAAAAGTGATAAAGGCAATTAATCAAAAAGATTGTTACCCACTATAATATTTCCTACTACAATATAAACTGCAGCAACCATAAAGAGAACGAATTCTACAACATACTGAGAAAATGGAGCGTCTAACATAAACTAATTTGCTTAATGTAATATATATATTGCATTAAGGCTCTTTTTTCACAAGAATATAAACTCTACTTGATAGGGAAGCAAAATGAAAAAAGCCATAAAGTTCGAATTGACTCTATGGCTTATTCATTATTCCTATTTACTTGTTATAGTTAATTCCTGAGTAGGCTCTTGCCATAAATACGTATGCTATCCTGTTAACTAATCTTTTTAAAATGCTCTGCATTTACACCGCAAATTGGGCAGATATAATCTTCCGGTAAATTTTCTCCTTCATAAATATGGCCACAAACCTGACATTCATATTTGACCAGCTTTTTTTCCTCATCAGGCAAATAAGTCGGGGCGTTTTTCGGGCTCTTTCCTTTGATCACTTGATGATAATAAGCATAGGTCATGGGTTGGCCTGAAGCATTAAAGACATCTCCATCGATGACCTCGCCCAGAAATACTGTATGTGTCGCTGTCTCCATTTGATCAATTACTTTACAGACAATATAGCCGCATGAATCCTGGATAACCGGTAGATCTTCTCTCATCTCATATGTAACATCAGTAAACTTGTCCGTGTCCTTACCTGACTTGAAACCAAAAGTCCCGATAAGCAAAGGGGCAGATGTTTCTGCAAGGATGGAAATGGCAAACTTTTTGGTTTTCTTGATACAGCCATTAGTGAAATTATCATGATTAATACTAATGGCTATCGTGGCAGGTGCAGAGGTAATCTGCATGGCGCTATTGGCAGTACATCCGGTAGGTCTTTCCCCGTCCATGGCCGTAATAATATAAACTCCATAAGAAATATTCCTAAATACTTTAGTATTCATGTTTTATCTCCCTTCAATATTATTTTGCAATTATTATACCGTTTTTGCTTAAGATTTTCTCATCAGAATTAATTATTTGTTGTATTGTGGGTTACTTAGAGAAAACTCAGAGCATTATACCATTCCTGCGGGGTGAGGGTTTTGTCAGTCACATTGTTTCGCACTCCCAGAAGCTCCTTGCATAACTGCATCATGATTTGCCCCCGCAGCCCCTCGGCATTGCCGTTATTAAACTGGAACAGCATGTATTGGAGCGCTTCCTCCCCACCATACTTTTTAATCTGCTCATATTCTGCCTGATGTGCCTGAATATAAGCATGCGGATAGTTTCTCTAATCTAAATAACCAGCGAATGTGGCGGATATCTACGTTATCGTAACCTACTGCCAATAGTACATCTCCGTTTTTAAGCTGCATAACCAAATAGAAGGTCCGGAGATCATCATTAGTATCGGCTCGATAAATTAATTTTGCTTGGTCGATTGATTCATGAGCCTTGTTATAAAGCGGCTTGAACAGTGAGTATAAATCCTGTCTGCTGATTTTATAGGGGTATAGTCCACCGTGTATGACCCAGTCTTCAGCAGAGGACTGTTTGCTGTAGAGCACATAGTCGTATGAAATACAGTATTGAGGTGCAGTATCCAAAGTATATGTAAAGGAGTACATTGGTGCTTGGTATAGAATTTCTTCAACACAATAGGATGAACCATTAAATGTGGCCGAATGCTTAAGATTTACTGCCAATCCTATGCCAATTATTGCCACAATGATAATGGAAAAAAAGATGACCCAAATCTTTCGCTTTTTATAGTTTAAAACATTTATTAAATTGTTCACTCTATGCAACACCGCCTTGTACTTGATTTCAATTAAATTAGATTCGATACCATTAAGTCATTGCTCCTTATTAGCCGCTAATGATCTTCACAAAGAATTCCCTATTTCTTGGCCCGTCAAATTCACAAAAGTAGATCCCCTGCCAGGTACCAAGCAGAAGTTTTCCATCCTGGATCAGCACGGTGCAGGAAGAGCCCATGAGAGAAGCCTTTACATGAGCGTGGGAATTCCCTTCAGAGTGTAAATATTCTCCCTGTACGGGACACATTTTGTCCAGAGCCAAAAGCATATCCCGCACAACATCCGGGTCAGCATTTTCATTTATAGTGACTCCTGCAGTTGTGTGGAGCACATAGATTACTGCAATACCGTCCTGGACATTGCTGTTTTTGACCTCATCGGCAACCTTATGGGTTATATCAATAAACTGCTGTGGTTTTGTGGTTTGAATTCTATTCGGCAATTTAGACAGATTGCCCATTGCTTAAATCTCCTTTATTTATAAGATACTCCTAATAAATATCTTAGCATATGTAAAAAGATTTTTATTATATACAATTGATATTTATTGAACCGCAATTTGCTTTTTACTATAATGTTTACGTCAATTTATTTTATCCTGGAGGGTTGGAAATGACTTGTAACAATACTATTAAATGCACTTGTACTTATACCTCATGTTCTCGTCGTGGCAAATGCTGCGAATGTGTTTCATATCACCGCAGAAGTGGAGAAGTACCGGGATGCTTCTTTTCCATATCGGCTGAAAAGACTTATGATAGGTCAATTGAGAATCTCTACAAGGATTATAAAAAGAATAGTTAACTCCCCTATTTATATCATATGGTGCCCTGTTTTATTTTTGTTTGGATTGTGGTACAATCAGCGCAGAAAAAAATCTATTTTTCGAAAGGTGACACAGATGAAACAGGAACGGCAGTATCCCAAAGTCATAATATCCCCCAAGGCGGAGCGCAGTGTCAAGAATGGACATCCTTGGATATACGGGGAAGAGATTCGTAAAACAGAGGGCGAGCCCCAAAACGGCGGGCTGGTGGATGTGTTTGCCGGAAACGCCTTTATGGGAACGGGCTTTTACAACAGTGCCAGTAAGATTACCGTTCGCCTTATTTCACGCAATGCCAACGATGTATTTGACGCTCGCTTTTGGCGCCGCCGTGTGGAGTATGCCGTTCATTACCGCAAAACCGTTATGCCTGGTGCAGACTTCGCCTGTTGCCGCCTGATTCATGGTGAGGCTGATCAGATGCCGGGGCTGACAGTGGACCGCTACGGCAGCATTCTGTCCGTACAGATAACCTGCCTCGGCATGGAACTCGTCAAGGATTCGGTTTACCGCGCCCTTTGGGATGTGCTTACCGAAATGGGTGAAACCGTCACCGGCATTTATGAGCGCAATGACATTGCCCTGCGTACACGGGAAGGGCTTCCGGAATATAAGGGCTGGTACCGGTCTGATAGCATACCTGCGCCGGAATCCGCCGTGACGGAGATATGTGAAAACGGTGTGAGATATCTGGTAGATGTGGAGAACGGGCAGAAGACCGGCTTTTTCCTGGACCAAAAGTATAACCGCGCCGCTGTAGCCCGGATTGCCAAGGATAAGCGGGTACTGGACTGCTTTACCCATACCGGCTCCTTCGGCCTTAATGCGGCGTTGGGCGGAGCAGAGCATGTGACCAGCGTGGATATCTCACAGTCAGCCATTGACATGGCAAAAGCAAATGCCGTACGCAACGGGCTGGACGGAAAAATGGCTTTTCTGTGCGAGGACGTGTTTGACCTGCTGACAAAGCTGGCAGACCGGAAATGTCGGGACTATGATTATATCATCCTTGACCCGCCGGCCTTTACCAAATCGCGCGAGACAGTACAGGCGGCTGCCCGCGGATATAAAGAGATTAACCTGAAGGCCATGAAGCTACTGCCCCGGGGTGGATATCTGGCCACTTGCAGTTGTAGCCACTTCATGACGGATGACTTATTCCGTAAAATGTTGGCAAGCGCTGCAAAGGATGCCTCCGTATCCCTCAGGCAGATTGAAGCCCGCCAGCAGGCCCCGGATCATCCCATCCTGTGGAATGTTCCGGAGACAGACTACCTTAAGTTTTATATCTTCCAGGTCGTATGACCTGTATTTCGCATAAACAGCTAACAAATTGTCTTTTGCGACTTTGTTATCCGGTGGCCAAAGCATTTTCGGTCAAGTGATGGGTCAAACTTTGCTTCTGGAAACACTCCTGGCTGAAAATGAAATTATGGAAATTATTCCGCCTGTAGAGCTTCAAGCACCTGTTTTATCCTCAATGCCTCAAGAATTAACTTCATACTCGGGTTTCTATGCCGACAACGCCGAAGTGATACAGATAAGTGTTGGAACTGACGGGAAAATTACCCAAACATCTTTATCTGATAAAAAACAGCCTGACGAAATATATATCTATACTGCAGAAGGTGTGTTTGTAAATGAAAATGGTAGCAATAAATTAAGATTTGTTGAAGAAGCAAACGGAAAAACCTATCTAGAAATTGAAAAAATCTTAAATATCCCCAATTTGGGACAAACGATACTTACTTGCTATTTTTATGAGAAAATTGAACCCAACAAGATAGATGATGAGAGCCAAGCTGCCTGGGAGGTAAGAAATGGAACTAAAATTCCCCATGCTCTGATATAATCTGCTATCCTTTTATGCTGTTCCTCCGTTGTATCAAGGATACCCTCTATTTTTTCATTTTCAGTTACGACAACACCGGAAAGATCGAAAACGATGTTGCTTTTATCCAGGTTTTTGTTTTTTTCGTATTCTTTAATAAAAGTTTCAATTATCTCTTCGGTTACCGTATCAAATCCTCCCCAACCTCCCAAGTGAGCTATTTGAAGCTTGAGTTCTGGAGTTTTGGCGATTACCTCGTTTATAAGTATCTCCGCGTCCTTTTTCCCAAAGGCGGGGTTATTGCTTCTAAAATGAAGCAGGATCGGTATTCCTCTTTTGGCAGAATGAGAAAAAAGCTCCTGTATTTTTTTCAAATGCTCTGGGTTAGTCAAATCAACGTCTGAATTGGTAAAATGAAGCTTTAGTCCTGGGAGCTTGAGCTCATCATAGCACCTGTCAACTTCTTTTATTGCATATTCCTTTAGAGGATTTACACTGAAAAAGCCTATTAATCTTTCGGGATACCTGGCACACTGAATGGCAAGATAATTATTTTCCTTCTTCACATCATAATACTCATCCGGTCCTTCGATTCCATCCTGTCCGAGAACATATGACCCTGATAATATAAAAGCCCTGTCCAGCTTTCCTTCATTCAACAGCGTAAGTATTCTTTCAGCAGAGAACTCTTCTATTTGATACTCAGATACTCGCCAACTTTATCGCTTTCGATTAGCTCTATGAAAATATCGGCCATCGGTTTGCTCATTAAGTGCATATGGTAATCAGTATAGATTATTTTCTCTGCCGCTGATGGATTATTGACAGGTTCTTCTACATAGCCGCATGCTGCCAAAGCTGTTAACAGTACAATTACAATTGCACATACTGTTGCCGTTTTTAATAATTTCATTTATATACCTATAACCCTCCTTACTTTAACTATAGTCCTCTCGAAAACTTCTAACGCTTTCGAAGTGTATGTTTATAGGTTTAACCATACTGTTGAAGATGGTGTCAGGGTTATTTTCAATAATTCCGACGTTCAACACTTGTTTTTTACAAAATAGTTGTGCTAATTATAACATAACAACTCTCTTTTTAGGATTCCTGATTTAGCAAAGATAAAATAAAACCCTCAGCGTACTGAAGGTTTTATTTGAACAGCAGATTATTACACCGCTTGCAGCGATCATTCTGTATGGGGTTCATCATGGAGCAGACATTGCAGTAGATGATACTGTCTTTGGATTTATCGTATTTTTCGTATGTACCAAACATAGGGTGATAGCGTATCCTGTCGCCAACAGAAAGATAATCGTACATATGCCGCCCGCTGTCAATTTCCACGATGGTCTTTTTCTTGCCCGCGTCAGTTTTGATGATCGTGTTATATTCCGTATAGGTTCGCCAGCTTTCGTCCTCGCCGCCTCTATGCTCGCGTTTCTCCTTGCTGTACTGATTGACGACCACACCCTCCCACATGGGCTGCTTGGTCCTTCGTAGCGCCAGCAGATTAGCGACCAACATAACAAGAGCAATACCAACACCGATGACAAGGGATTCTCCCAACGGGAAATCGTCCATCAGCAGGCCGGCAATAGGAAAGCCGATGAGCGGCACGAAAACCAAGATCCACATACAGCCAATGGCGAATTTTTTGTTTTCCTGTGCGGCGGCCAATATCTCCGGCGAATGATACCTGTCGGAAAAACCGACCAGCCCCATGCTGGCCTGCGGGGGCGCCGAAGATGCAGCCTGGCTTGATTCCACCGCTTCCGGAACTGTTTGCTTCACCGCTTTGCCGCAGTTGATGCAAAATTCAGCGCCGTCCGGCAACTCTGCTCCGCAGGCCGTACACACGCCGGGGACACCGGCCTGTATTTTCGCGCCACAGCTCGAACAGAAAGCCGCGCCTTCCGTCAGCTGGTTTCCGCAGTTATGACAAAACATCTCCGCATCACTCCTTGCTTCCCTTGCTTCCCTTGCTTCCCTTGCTTCCCTTGCTTCCCTTTTTTCCCTCTTTTCCCTTGCTTCACTCATTTGAGGCGCAACGGCTTTCCTCACCGCGCTTTTCTTCTTTTTCTTACCTCCGCTTGAGCGGATGACAAGCCGTAGTAAAAACAGGCAGCCGATGGGGGCGAAGATGTGATAGATGATCGCCCCCTCCTACAGAGCCGATCATTTTTTTTGTGCACTGATGTTGCCCCATATTTTGCCCGTGTGATCCTTCATCGCGGCTGTAAAGGAACTGCCGTCAGTAGCAAACTGGAAATCGGAGCCGGCAATATTCGCCTCGCCTGTCGATGACCGCACAAAATAGCTGCCATTGATGTAAGTGCTACCGGTTTCATCATTTGAGCAGACAATCTTATAGTAGGCGCCGTCACCAAAATTCTTTTCATAGCTGACTACCGTCGTCACCTTGATCTCTTTTCCCGTTTCCGTAACGTTCATGACACCTGTATAGGTTCCGGAATAGTCCGCCTTCTTTGTCTTTATGACAACGTCCATTTTGTTTTCGACAAAGGGCTTGAGGCTTCCTTTCAACCCAACCTTGCCGTCCTCCAGGTCCTTTTCAGTTTTGAAAAATTCGACCTTCATCGGGAAACCCGCCGTTTCGTGGGCACGGAGAGTGAACTTCATCTGTCCTTGCGCCTTGCTATCCAACTGGATCGTCCACTCTTTCGCTGTGGTCTTATTGGACAGTGGCACCAGCCTGGCATATGCGTTGGCCCATTTGGGCTTCTCACCGTCATAATCCTCCTTGAAGTTCAAGATGTATTCCGTATTTAGTTGCTCGGCCAGACGTTCATAATGCTTTTCCCGCTGAATGAGAGTATCAAAATACATATCACGGCTCAGAGACTCGAACATAACCTGAAGGTAATCATAGATCTCGGCTTTGAAATTATTTGATATTTTTTCTTGGTCGCTCTCCGACGGCCACGGATACTTGGACAGACTGCCGTTTTTGTCATAGGCGTCTATCCATGATTCCCAGTCGCTTCCGGCTACCTTCCAATACTCTTTAACATAGTTGTCAATCTCGCCCTTCATTTTGTCGAGCGCCGTCTGCGGGGCAGATTTGTTCTCTTGGTAAATCTTCTTAAAGATCTCGTACCAATCCTTGACCCTACGCTTGTTTTCGGGTCTTGCGTAGTAAGCGTCGTACATTCTCTTGGTGCTTTCGTACTTTGTGTTAATGGCAAAGTCCATCACATCGGTAAGCGCGATGTCGATCACTCCGACGCCGATATAGGCCACCTGAAAGGAATCCAGCAGGTATTTTCTAGACGACGCCAGATTCAAGCCCAGATTCAATACGGTTTTCATTCCGCTGATTGATGTTTCCTTGCTGGTCAGTCCGTTGCTGTAGGCGTCATAGGCGAACTGCGTACAGGAGGTGGCGATGCCTAAAACCGTCAACGCGTCACCAAACGGTTCGGTGATCAACTCATCATACGCACCTCCAAGCGTCAGGAGCGTAGGGATGTTTGTTTCTATGAACATTTCAAGCGAGTTGTTGGCATCGAGGAACGCCGCCACAACATCCTCCTGCCACGACGGGCCCTGCTCGACGTAGGTTTTGAGCAGTTCCTCCGCCTGCTTAGTTGTAATGTAAGCGGCGTAAGCGTTGATATCGGAAATGTATTCGCTGCGTTTTCTTTCGTTCGTGACCTTAAACACGCTATAGGTGGAAAGGTGGTCAGTAAGAATATGCACCTGGTTGGCTTCGGCATCCACTGTATATAAAACGTCCTCCCACTGACCGCTTTGCTCGTTGAAATATTTACCGCAGACTGAAAGCAACTCCTCGTTGGCATCAAGTCCCGCGTCGTCATAAGGGATGGTCAGCTCCACAACTCCCCCCGGCTGGCCGGAGGACAGCTTAAAATCGTAGGCGTAGATCTCCACGTCGTTGTCAATGGGAGCGGGCGTCACCTTTTGTATGGTCAGTTCCTCGCCAGCCTCCAGCAGACAGCCGAAGTCTATCTCCGCACCGTTCTCCGAAGCTATTACTGTCTGTCCTTCCTCCACCGTGAAGGTTTCAGCTTTCTGTGCGCTGGAGGAGTTTGCCTGATTGCCTTTTCTACAGCCGGTAAGCCCCGCCATTAAGGACAACAGCATAGCGGCTGCAAGCATAAGGGATAGTATTCTTCGTTTCATTACGCCAAGCTCCTTTCTGTCGGCTTACTCAACCGTAAATCTGAACCTCAAATCCGGCACTACATTGACAAAACCGGAATAATAGTGCATTGTAATCTCGCTTTTGTCGGCCTGCCGCTGATAGACCATCCAGCCACCAGTGGATTCGCCGGGGGCAAGCTCTACATCCTCCATATACCGCTCGTTCCTGTCAGCCACATCCGACATCACCTGTGAATTCTCCTCCGATTTCATGTCGCTGTCATCCCCGGTGGGCCCTTCCTCATAGATGATGTAGATATCCTTCTTGTCCGGGGAATCTATCGGTTCGTCGGAGACATTTGTGAAGGTAAACCAGACCTTCACATATTCAAATCCGTCCTTCGGCCTTGAAAGCATACCTGTATAATCGAAAGGCTCCGCCCCGTCAATG
>JGI24710J26742_10002705_pt1 | contig 15472 bp, 16 predicted proteins | sample BioPla2DNA2_FD_26742 | JGI IMG/M metagenome (IMG submission 26742) | reverse complement strand
TCTTTAGTATTTAAAAAATGCAACTTATACTTATCTATATTTAATTCTTCAATACATGAATGATATTTTATATTCTTCTTTTCTAGAACTTTAATTAATTCTTGTTCTAAATCATTGTAAGGTCCACAATTAAATATTACATTATCTACTCTAAAATTATTAACAATGCTTATTGCTTCTCCTATATGATCGGCATCCCCATGAGTTATGATTAAATAATCTAGTTTTTTTATACCACTTGATTTCAAATATGGAATTATACTATCCATTCCCACTTTATAAGAATTGTTTTTTCTCTGCCAATCCATCTCATAAGATGATTTTCCCCCGGTATCGATTAATATATTTCCATTATTATTAGGAAGACACATTAATATAGAGTCCCCTTGACCAACATCTATAAAAACAAGATACGGATATTTATTAAAATAGTTTATATTGTTATGAACAAAAAGTAATACTAAACAAGGAATCAAGTAGTGAAATTTCTTCGTTGTCAATCCCTGTATTCCTAAATGAATAAAAATAAAATATATGATAATGATTATAATTGATGGTTTTGCAAGAATTATTTGGCCAATCTTTAAGTNATTTAAAAATAAAGATATTGCCTCAAGTATATTTATAAACCAAAAAAGAATACCATCCAAATACGGAATTATTAAACATAAGAAAGCTAATGGAAATAATATGAAACTTACATACGGAACGAAGAAAACATTTATAAGTGGACTCAATAAATTAATTTGAAAAAAATTATTTATACAGATAGGAATACTTACTAAAAATGCTATCAAAGAGATAATTAATGTTTGTTTTAGGTAATTAGAAAACTTTGATATAAACACTTGATGCTTTATCAAATATAGACTTATTAGAAAAGAAAATTGAAAACCAACATCGTAAAGAAGTGATGGNTTTAATATGAGTAAGACAAAAAGAGTTAACTGTAATATATTTATAGTCTTAATATTAAAATAATACATCTTGTTAAAAGATAGTAATATAAAAAATATAACAGATCTCATAACAGAACCAGCGTAGTTAGTTAAAAACATATAAAATAGTAAAAATAGTATAACTATATAATACCTTCTATTCTCTTCTACTTTAAGAGTCTTTAAAAACCATAATATAATAACAGACAAAAATGTTATATGCGAACCTGATATTGCAAATAAATGACTTACTCCATTAAATTGATAAGAATCTTTTACGTTTTCCGCAAATCCATCATCTTCCCCTATTACTAAAGCTTCAACATAAGGTGAAGATAATTTCATTTTATTTGTGCGATTAATAATTTTTTGTTTGATAAAATATCTTATACGGTTATTTTTACTTACCAATTCTATTTTGTCAGCAGAAAAAGTATAAAACATTCGATTACGATATAAGTATTTTTTATAATCAAATAGATTAAAAATAGTTGCTCCTTTTGGTTCTTTCATAGTTCCATATATTCTTACATTATCACCAAGTTCAAATGAAAAACTATTTTTTAAATCCTCGTCCTTAAAATAATAACTTACATTTATACTTTCTTTGCCTTTTAACATAATATTTAATTTATTACCATCTATTTTATAATCATGGATATAACCTTCAATAACATTTTCTTTTATCTCATATTTACTTTTATAAGGAAAATAATTAACCATAAAAAAGCTATACAACACTGATATTAAAGAGAGGATTAAATATAATTTGTCATATAGTAAGATAGTCCTTAATTTTATCAAAGACACTATCTCCTATACCAGTTACACTTTTAATATCTTCTATATTTGTAAAAACACCATTTTCTAAACGATAATCAATAATACTTTTAGCTTTTGACTCACCTATTCCAGGTAATCTCATTAAATCTTCTACAGAAGCATTGTTTATATTTACCATTGTAGTTTCATTATTGGCCTTTTCATTCACATCACAAGCATCGTTTATTTGTGGATCTGGACAGATACATTCCTTTTCTACAATTTTTATTACTTCAGTAATAGTTTTGTTTCCTTCTTTTATTTTATTTATTTCATCATTGCTATAAATTATAATTAGCATTTCATCAACTATTTTTTTACTTAGATTTAAAACACTTGTGTCAGCACCTTCCTTAAGGCCCCCAGCCAAATTAATAACATCAATAATTCTTGAATTTTCTTCTAATTTATATACATTTGGATTTACAACCTCACCTTTAATATCGACAAAGAAATATTTAACCTCTTCTTCTTCATTAGATGTGATTTCATCTTTACTTATTATATTAGCTGTAAAACGTTTTTCNTCGTTGTTAATTTTTTTACTGTTATGACTTAAATAAAACACTCCTAATATTAAACATAAAACAACAACACCTGTTGCAACAATATACTTATAATATTTATAAATATAGTTATCAAAAAATTCTTTAAACATAAAAAAATAACCTCCTTCATAGAGATTATTTTAGACTAATATGCCCTTTTCCCTTCTTTTAATAACCTTTCTTGTTTTTTCTTTTTATTTTCTATTTCAACCCTTTGTACTAAAGCTAAAAGAATCGATAAATTAAGAGCATAAGAACCACCATAACTTAAGAACGGAAGTGGCACTCCTGTTAAAGGAAGTAATCCTAGCAATCCTGTTAAATTGATAACTATATGAAGAAAGATATAGATGGCTGTTCCATAAGCAATAACTGACCCCATCAAATTGTAAGAATGATGTGCAATTCTAATAATTGACATAAGAATAACAGCATAAATGATTATTATGAAAACACCAATAATCAAACCCAATTCCTCTAAAATAATAGCCATAATAAAATCTGTATGGGCTTCTGGCAAATACAAGTACTTTTGGGTACTATTCCCTAATCCTACTCCCCATAAACCACCGTTGTTTATTGCTATAAAGCCATTGCATACTTGATAACCTGAACCACCACTTAAATATTTAGCACAAGGACGTCTATAATCAAGTCTATCAAGCTGCCCCTTGCTTAACAATGATTTTCCTGTTGCTAGCAAAAACATTAGTACAATCACACCAATCAAAGCGCCAAGCTTGATAATGGATTGTTTGCTTTGTTTAGATATAGGAATACTAAAAAACAAGATACCTGTAATTCCAGCAATAATAAATGCTGTACCAAAGTCTGGTTGAATAAAAGTAAGAGCTACCATTATAGCTGCTATAATAACGGGAAAAAATACAACAATTGGTTTATCACTATCTTTATTTTTATTATAATAAACAGCCATATAAAGTATTATAACTGTTTTAGCAAATTCACTAGGTTGATAATTAAAAAAGCCTAACGGTATCCAGCTTTTAGCCCTATTTATAATAGCTCCATATAAATATACAATTACAAGGGATGCTATTATAATCAAAGTAAAAATGAATGCAAATCTTTTATATATCTTTAAAGGTATATTTGTAACAACTATTGAAATTACAGCACAGATAATTAGAATAACTGATTGTCTAATGAAATAATAATATGGCACCCCTGTTAAGGAAGCCTCTACACTAGAAGCACTAAATATCATAAAAAGACCAAAGATGAACATAAGCGTTGTCCAAAAAAGTAAGTTTTTATCCATTTTTTGAAAATTACTTCTCATCTAGTATCACCATAAATATCATACCATAAACAAACAATCATGACTACAAAATAATATTAGGTATTTTCTATAACCAATTTTAGATAGTTGTAATAGATTATAGTAGAACAAATAAAAAGGGGGTAATAGTATGTATTATTACGGATATAATAGCGGCTACGGATATGGTTCCCAAGGATGCTATACTGGTTGTGGTTTTCCATCTTATGGTTGTTGTGGAGGCGGGTATGGCTCATCTTGGGCTGCTATAATACTAGTTTTATTTATTCTTTTAGTTATAATTATTGGTTCTAGATATGTTGGTCCTGGAGCTGCTTAACATTCATTTGTTCATCGCCCATTATTTGGGCGATTTTTTTATAAAAAAACCTCATTATTTAATATGAGGTTCTTGCATAATTAAACTAGGATCAATACGTTTTGATATATAAGGAGATACCAAACTGTTGAACTCTTCTAAAGTAAGATCTTTACCTGCTATATTAGATACTACATTAGCTATATGATTCTTTTTGTAATGGTATTTGATATAATGTTATATTTTTTTCATTATTTTTAACATTAATACAAGTGACATAATTGTCATTGGTAATCTTAGAGGGAACACTAGCATATATTACTTGCTGATAAGGTGAAAACTGAGTCTCTGGTTTGCTTGCAAACATTTCGAATTTTTCGACTCTTTTATCTACTTCGTATTCTTTTTGAGTTCCATAATTAATAGCTTCATTTTTTATATTCCAGTTGTCATCAAATATATACTTATGAGATACCATTAATTCTCTTACAACACATCTATCCATTACATTTCTTGTATTCGGAAATGAATTACTTCTACTTGATGTAAACACTTCGCGAACAACACCTTGATTTGAATTACTGTATACTTCANTAGTGTAATTTGAGGCATTTGATAAATAATTTTCATTTGTAGTAATTGAATTTTCTTTTCTATCAATAAAAACTTTATCCTCAAATATTTTAATTTTATACTCTTTTATTTTTTTTGTTAAAACCCCTATCCCCATAACTTTTAATGATTTGTCATCTAGACTAAGTGATATAGTTATAGTTTGATCCTCATCAATAGTATAAGTTGCACCTTGGTCAACTAAAGCAAGGACCTCCCTTATATGTGAAAGAAGACTAATGTTGTTTTTACTATCTAGATAATTAGGTACATTAGCAACAAAGCGTTTTAAGAAATCATCTCTCTTTTGTTTTACATTTTCCTTTTCTACTTGTTTCATATTTCCCATAAATACCTCCGTATTAACTCTATACTATAATTTTATCATAAATTTAAGTTAAATGGTAGTTTGTATATATAATACATATAAAAAAGAGAACATAAATAGTTCTCATTAATTAACGATATTAAATTATTAATTTATAAAATTTTCATCAATTGCCTCTTCTATCTCTTTATCAACCTCTTCAGTTACTTCATCTTCTATAATATCCCAAGGTTCCTCATCCTCTTCGATTGAAATTTTCACTTTAGTATCCCCTACTAATTCAATACCTAATTCCTTTTCTATCTCATATTCTACTATTCCATCCTTAATTTCAACATNAGTGCAGTTTGGTTGCTTTAAAGCCCTAACAATTATTTCTGTATCACCACTAAGCTCAGCTTCTTCTTTAGCTTTAATATTTACTACTTCACTATAATCAATTGTTTTACTAACTACACCTGTTTTACTATCATCATCATACGAATACCATATGTTAACATCAAATGAACCATCCACCATAATGCGATCCCCTGTTTTATATCCTCTGAATTTATGGTTAATAACCCAACACCCTAATACCGTTGAAGGTAAAGCTTCCGTTTTTAAAGAGTATTTATTTTTGAAATATTTTTTGCCCTTACCAACAACAGCTTTTGTGACAATTTCTCTATATTTTCCCACTTATATCCCTCCTCATTTTAATCTATGCTTTATAAATAAAAAAAGTGCTAAAATCACACTTTCATTCTAACTAAAATAACATCTTCACCAATTTTTTCTATTTCAGACCAGTATATCTCAAATTCTTGACGAGATGTAAAAACATTTAGAAAAAAACGATTCGGTTCCACCACCAAAGCTGCTATTTGCCCAGAGGCTTCTTCTATCTTAACATCAATTATATTTCCTATTTTTTTACCCTCTACGATACTTATCACATCTTTACTTTGTAAATCAGATAATCGCATATTACCACCTACTTAATTATATTCATAGGTGCTTTTATAATTCAAAAGATATTTTTTTACCCTCTAGCAAGCAAGTGTAAATTTTCGTTCACTTTACCATTTTCTTTACATGGTCGACAGCGTTTTTTTCAAGTCTTGACACTTGAGCCTGTGATATACCTATTTCATCAGCGATCTCCATTTGTGTCTTCCCAACCATAAAACGATTTATTAAAATCTGTCTTTCCTTCTCTCGCAGTTTAGATAATGCATCGCGCAAAGATATCGTAATATCCCAATTCTTAGAATTTTCTTCTTTACTTTCTAGTTGGTCAGCCAAGTAGATAGTATCTCCTCCATCATTGTAGATTGGTTCAAACATACTAACAGGATCTCTTAGTGCATCTATTGCTATTAAAATATCAAGCTCATCTATCCCTAAATGCTCACTTATTTTTTCTAAGGTAGGTTCTCTTCCATCTTGATTTGTTAATTCTTCCTTAGCTTTTAAAGCTTTAAAAGCTAGATCCTTTAGACTTCTTGATATTCTAATACTATTATTATCTCTTAAGTATCGTTTTACTTCTCCTACTATCATAGGTACAGCATAAGTAGAAAATTTTACATTGTGTGATAAATCGAAATTGTCAATTGCCTTGATTAAACCAATACAACCTATTTGAAAAAGATCATCCATGTTATCAGTTCTATGATTGAATTTCTTAAGTATACTTAAAACTAATTTTAAATTGCCATTTACCAAGTCCTCACGAGCCTTAATATCTCCATTTTTATATCTAATGAAAAGATCTGTCATCTCTTCACTTTTTAACACTTTTATCATCGATGTGTTTACACCTGTAATTTCAACTTTATGTTTTGCCAAAATAAAAACCCCTTTCAGCTCTATATTGATACCAAAAGGAGTTTTTTATACAAAATATTTTTTTTAATTAAAAATTATTTCTTTTTAGATGTTACAACAGTGTTAATGCATGCAATTGATAAAGCAATAATCGTTATAACCATTACACCGATAATACCTAAAATTATATAATTATAATCAGCAGTACCTGCAGTATCGGCAGAATCATTTGGGACTACTGAAGTACTTGATTCAGTTTCATACTCAAAATTAATACCATCTTTAAGTAACGTAGCGTAATTCCAAGTATATGTGTTGTCTTCTACTGTTGTAGCATTATTAGTTAAAACTGTTCCTTCAACTTTCAAATTAAATTTTAAATCAATTAATTCAAGAAACATTTTGGATTGTTCATATGTTTCTGGATCTGCTTCTAAAGATATAAAAACCTTGTTTCCATCTCTTCTAGCTTCAACTTTCATTGAATTATCAGACTCAATTTGATCATCTGAATCATCCGTTTCAGTTGAGAGGGTTGCAAATATCTCATTTAATTCATCAATTGAAGAAAATGGTACGAAAACTTTCTTTCCTACATACGTTTGACCGTTTTTTTCAAAAGTAATGTCCTCAATTGTAGCATTAGGAATTTCTTCTATCGTACTTCCAAAATTTGTATCATCGTCCGAATTTACTTGAGCAATTGTCATCATAATTTCTCCAGTATCATTCTTGTTAATAGTAATATCGTATGTTGCAACCACGCAACCACTTAACATAAATATTGCGCATGATAATAATAATAATTTGATTTTTTTCATCTTTTCCTCCTATTATTTTTACAAGGCAATTGTACCACAGATAATCTGCTAAAACTTGTTTTTTTAAAAAAAAATAGAAGGTTGTCGTTTTTAGACAAAAAAATCTTCCTAGATTAAAGGAAGACTTTTACTAAACTATAGCAATTTATCTTAATGTTTTTTGTGGAGCTGCCGTAAGTTCATTGTTAACTTTTTTAACACCTAATATTTTTACGACTTCAATACCGTTTACCGCTTGGTAAGATACTTCTTCTCCTACTCTACGTTTATGTATTGCACCTCCAAGTGGAGATAGAACAGAAACTGTTCCTTTATGTGGGTTACCATCAACAGTTACTAACTTACTTGTCATGGCTTCTGTTTCACCATCGTAAATATAGGTCACATGATCTCCAATTTCTACAAAACATGAAGTTTTGTCGGTACATTCAACTATCTGAACATTATCTCTTACGTGAGTTAGATCGTGTATTGCCTTGATTAATGATTCGTTATTTTTAATTGCTCTACGGCTCATTGCATCCAATTCATCTAACTTCTTTACTACCTCATTGTATTGTTCTTTCGTCATTTGATATTTCTTTTGTTTTTCCATTTTTATTCTCCTTCACTCATAAATTGGTTTCTAGAATACCAGTGCTTTTACTTTTTGTCAAGTTTTATATTTTAACAATCGTCTTTAATCTTCTGATAACCTTCTTTTCGATTCTAGAAATATATGATTGTGATATACCTAAAAGTTCTGCTACATCCTTTTGAGTCATCTCTTCACACCCCTCTAATCCATATCTTAACACCATAATTCTTTTGTCTCTTTCGTCTAATTTTTCTATTTCCTTTAAAAGCATTTCCCGTTCAGCCTCAGATTCTAAATCCCTTGTTACAATGTCAGGCTCTGTACCAAGAACATCTTCTAAATGTAGTTCATTACCATCAACATCAAAACTAAGAGACTCTTCAAAACTAACTTCGCCTCTCTTACGTTTGTTTTTTCTAAGACACATCAATATTTCATTATCTATACACCTTGATGCATAAGTAGCTAGTTTTATATTTTTATCCATTTTATATGTGTTTATAGCCTTTATTAAGCCAATTGTGCCAATGCTTACTAGATCTTCTAAATCTATATTGGTATTCTCATATTTCTTAGCTAAAAAGACAACCAATCTTAAGTTATGCTCGATCAATTTATTCTTAGCATCTATATCGCCTTGATCTTTTAAAATCAAATAATGTTGTTCCATATCCTTGGTAAGTGGCTCAGGCAATATATCAGTACTACCTACAAAAAAAACAGGTGTTCTCTTACCAAAAAGTTTAGCTAACCAACTTTTAATTATATTTATCATATTATCCCTCCAATAATTTTGTATTTAATATACAATCAATCCCATCAATATTTATTTTATCTTCAGCTATTCCAATTAACAAATTAGTTCTAATACCAATTCCTGATATAACTATCTTATCTGGTTTAAAGCATTTTAAAATACCTTTATGATTAAGTGATTCATATGGTACTAAAACAATATCACTTTCTCTATATGCATTTTCTAATTCGTTTTTTGTAACTAAAATAATTGGTCTTTTTAAATATGGATCAACAAGATGATTTCCAGTATCTAAAAAAGAACTTACAGTTATTTTTTTATCTTTTAAATATATGTCTACCAGATAATAATTAGAATAATTATTTTTAAGATATAAACCTTGTTTTAAATATAAATATAAAATAATAGGTGATGTGGCAAGAAGAACAATCCAGTTAATACTAAGACCATTATGATAAAATACTAATCCTTCTTGTTTATATGAAAATTCAACATTAAGTAAATACAAAAAACCTCCTAAAATAATACTTGTCGTGTATAAATATAAGAGATTTCGAAAAGTATACTTTAAATCCCTATATTTAAAACTTATCACAACCATAATTATGCTAGTTAACACCTTTAACAAAAAAAGTTCAAAAGATGTCAAATCAAGAAATAAGAATAAAATNGAAAGAGATCCTATAAAAGAACCTGCTAACAATCTTTTTAAAGAAGCATGCCTTCTAAGTAAAAGACCGACTACTATTAAAAGAAGAAAATCAAATAAGAAGTTTAATATTAAGATGAGATCCAAATATACTTTCATATAATCACCTAATGATAGTATAAAAAAAAGACACATCATAAAGTGTCTTTTTTTGGTTTATTCAATGTTTTTCTTTCTTCTTAAGAAAGGAGGAATATCTAACTCTGATTCTAGTTCTTCAACTATTCTCTCTGGTGTTTGNACTACTTCTTCTCTTGTAACTGGTTCTGTTGTCTCTTCAAATCCTGTAGCTATAATAGTAACAACTACCTCTTCATTGAGCGCTTCATTAATAACAGCACCAAAGATTACGTTGATATCAGTATTTGCAGCTGATCTGACAACCTCAGCAGCATCTTCTACCTCAAATAAGGTTAATCCAGAACCTCCTGTTACGTTTATTATAGCGTTTGTTGCTCCAACAATACTTGATTCAAGAAGCGGAGATGAAACGGCTTGTTTTGCTGCTTCAATAGCTCTGTTTTCGCCTGATCCAATACCAATTCCAATAAGAGCATTACCGCTATTTTCCATTACCGATTTAACATCCGCAAAGTCAAGGTTGATAAGTCCTGTTACTGCAATAAGATCTGATATCGATTGAACACCACGTCTTAATACATTATCTACTTCCCTAAATGAATCAACAAGTGATGTTGATTTATCAATTATTTCCCTTAGTCTATCGTTAGGAATAATAATTAAAGTATCTACATGTTTCTTTAATTCATCTAATCCTTGTAAAGCATGAGACATACGTTTTTTACCTTCAAAACTAAATGGTTTGGTAACAATACCTACAGTTAGGGCACCTAGTTCTTTAGCTATTTCAGCAACAACAGGCGCTGCCCCTGTTCCAGTTCCGCCCCCCATACCACAAGTTACAAAAACCATATTAGCATCTTTTAGAGCTTCTTTTATTTCCTCTTTCGATTCTAAAGCCGCTTCTTTACCAGTCGACGGATTAGCTCCCGCACCCAAACCATGAGTAATTTTTTGACCGATTTGTAATTTCGTTTCAGCCTTCGAACTATTTAAAACTTGTAGATCGGTATTAACAACGATAAATTCAACACCTTTAACACCTGACTCAATCATACGATTAACAGCGTTATTACCAGCACCGCCAATTCCAACTACTTTAATTTTTGCTATTTGATCCATTTCTAATCCTAACATACATCATTTCCTCCTATTTATCAAAAAAGTAACCAAAGACCTTTCCAAGAATCGAATCTTCAGTAATATTTAATACCCCTTTACGTGATGAAACCAAATCTTCTTCATCATCTTCATCAAACATTGTATATTCTTTCCCTCTCAAATTAAGTTTTTCGTGGAAAAATTTTATCATTCCAGATAAAGAAGCATAACTATTATCCCTAATTCCCATTGTTTCAATATTGCCAACTCTAGCCTCTTTCCCAAAGACATCACCTATTACAGATGTCATTCCTGGCATTTCACTCATACCACCTGTAATTATTATATAACTATTTTCCTTATTTGTTAAGAGCGAAGCTTGTTTTTTTGCAATTTTCAATATTTCTACTATTCTAGACATTACAATTTCTGATATTTCTAATTGATTTAGCTTGATTTCTTTTTTATAATTATCAAATACCTCTACTGTTTCACTCCCATGAGCATAATGTCTATCTGCTATTGCGAAAGATTCTTTTAATTTTAAGGCATCTTCTTTACTTATTTTTTTTATATATGATATATCTTTATCGATATTGCTACCACCTAGTGGAATGGACTCGGCAGACTTTATTACACCTTTATCAAATGTTGCAACATTAGTAAGATCAGAACCTATACTTATTATAGCACCTGATGACTTGTCCATTTCTTTATTTTTATATTCAAAGTATTCACCCACTACACCAATATTAGTATCTACAACTTGTAATCCTAAACTTTCTAATATACTAATTATTGCATATAAATTCTTTTTAGAGGTTGTAATATTTATAGCTCTAACTCCAAGTTTCTTACCAACCATACCTTTTGGATCTTTTATACCAGATTTATTATCTAAAACAAACTCCATCGGTACAATAGTAACAATCTCCTCACCCTCGCTTACCTTGTTATATACACAAGCTTGTAGAGCTCTTGTTATATCATTTCCTGTTACTTTATTATCCTCATTATCAATAGTAGCATAACCATCAGTTTCAATATATTTCATATTATATAATGGTACACTTGCGATTACTTTTCTTATTTTAACACCTAATTTGCCTTCAACTATATCAATAGCTTCTTTGATACTAGACATAACTTCATTAGCATCGATAATTAAACCTTTTTTCACACCTTTGGTTCTCACATATGAAGTTGCCAAAACAATTAATCGATTTTTAATCATTTCACCGACTAATACTTTGATACTACTTGATCCTATATCAATACTAGTGTATATCCTTCTCACATATATCACCCTTATACTACCTAATTATACTATAAAAAAAGTAAAAAGACCAATAATTAATCAATTAATTCAAAATAGTTTCCGGCATCTAAATTTAGAATGCCTTTTTTACCTTCAAACGTTGATACTATCTCATTGTATTTATTTATTTTATCAAATGTATAAAGAGTTAAAAAAACATAATTGCCATCATTCATAGTAAGTAAAAAGCGTTCCTTATCTACCTCGTTTGGCCTATATTCTATTTCTGAAATTTTTATTAAAACACTATTATCAACAATAGACATTTTTTCTGTTAACTTTATATATATATCATCAGGAACGTAGTTAATTAAGTGAGGGAGTACAAAGTCATTATTTAAAACTTCAATATTTCCCTCAAGTATAGCTTTTCCTAATGATCGATTATAAAATAAAACTTTATTCTCTTCGATATATATATATACTTTACTAAACCATTTCTTTTCTATTTTAACATTTTTTATAAATGGATTTTTAGTTAGATTTTCTTTAATTGATGAAGAAGTAGTAAAAAGAAAACTAGGATAATCATCTAATTTAGCCATTTCTAAAATATCTTGATCCTGCAAATATGTTGTATTTAAGATTCTTATATGTCTAATAGGCATTGTGATAATTTTATATATACCAAAACCTATAATATATAAGACAATAATGAATATCAAAAATTTTACAACATTAAATTTTTTCTTCTGTTTTCTCTTCTCCATATCTTACTCCCAATTAACAAATTCCTGTTCAACAAGTAAATCAACATTATATTTATCTTTAACAGTTGTCTTAACATCAGTTATTAAGTCTTTTATATCTTGAGCTGTTGCATTGTTATAATTAACTATAAAATTAGCATGTTTAGGACTAACTATTGCCCCACCTATCATTTTACCCTTTAACCCCGCTTCTTCGATAAGACGTCCAGCAAAGTCGTCAGATGGGTTTCTAAAAACACTACCTGCGCTTGGATATTCCAATGGTTGTGACATTAATCTTTTTTGCTTGCGATCTTCAATTAAAGTTAAAATATCTTGTACTATGGCGCGTTTAAGTACAAGAGTTGCCTCAATACAAATTAAGTTTGGATTACGTTGTAATAATGAAGAGCGATAATGAAAATCCAAATCCCTGTTATAAATTTCTTTTACTTCTAAGTCCTCGGTTAAAACCTTAATACTGCTAGTAATATAACCCATATCCGATTTGTAAGCACCAGCATTCATATATATAGCACCACCAATAGAACCTGGTATGCCTGCTGCAAATTCAAGCCCCGAAAGACCCATCTTAGACATTTTATATGCTAGTTTCATCAGATTATAACCTGCACCTACTGTTATAACAGTATTATCTATCTTTAAATCATCAAAGGAATCCAATTTAATTATTACACCATCATACGGTTTGTCACTAAAAATAACATTAGAACCATTACCTAACACTTTATATTCTAACTTGTTTTCTCTTAAAACTTTAATCAAAGTAATGAGTTTATCTACACTATTAGGATATACGATAAGGGATGCAATCCCACCAACTTTATATGTAGTATATTTCGATAACGGGACTTCTTCAATATAATCCCCTATTTTATGTTTTCTAATCTCGCTTATTATGTTCTTCATCTTTGCCTCTCCCGTTTACTAACTTGTATGCTATGTTATATATTTTGCTTGCACTATCTTTAATAACTAGCCTTCCTAAATTTTTCTTGATTTTACTATATTTTGAAGTGTCATTTAGTAGTTCATCAACTTTCCTTATCAAAATGTCACCATTTAAGTCTTTTTCCTCTATTACAATAGCGGCTTCTTTATCTTGTAAATCTATCGCATTTTTATATTGATGATTATTAGTTACATATGGACTAGGTATTAAAATTGAAGGTACTGTAAGAGCTATAATTTCGCTCATTGTAGTAGCTCCTGCTCTTGATACCACTAGATCTGTATCTTTCATAAGTCTAGACATATCATCTACAAAAGGAACAACTTTAATATTAGAAGATAATTTTAACTTCTTAAACTCATCATAATAATTCTTTCCAGTAACAAAAAGCACTTCATACTCCTTGTTATTAAATAATTGCAACATCTTTTTCATCTTATCATTGATAACAGTTGAGCCAAGGGAGCCCATAACTATCAATACTAATTTTTTATCTTTTGCAAAACCCAATTCTGTTTTACTCATTTTAGATTTTTTTATAGCTTCCTCACTACAAGGATTACCTGTAAATACTACCTTTTTCTTATCATTAATATAATTTATAGTACTTTCAAAAGAGATTGCAATAACGTCTGTGTATTTTAAAAGAAAACGATTAGTAAGACCTAAAATACTATTTTGTTCATGAATAATCGTTTTGTAACCTAATTTTTTAGCAGCATATATAACAGGTGCTGTTACATAACCACCTACACCAATAACAACATCAGGTTTAAATTCTTTTATCATTTTTTTTGCATCTTTAATAGCTTTAAAAAAATATTTAAGTGTTTTAAAGTTTCTAAATATGTTTTTCCTATCAACACCAATTATAGTAAGAGGCTTGTACTTAATGCCACGCTTTGGAACAATATCCTTCTCCATACGATTATGAGTTCCAATATATAAAAATTCACTACCTGGTTCTTTTTCCTTAATTTTATTTATGATAGCTAAAGCTGGATAAATGTGTCCCCCTGTGCCTCCAGCACTTACAATAACTCTCATTTCATCACTCCTATTATAATTATATCACGCAGGATTGTAGACATGAAGGGTTTCTAACAAGAAAGTTAAAAATCATGTCTTTTGTATGGTGGAAATTAAAAATCTTATTATGCGAATTTTTAGTTAATAATATAAAAAAGGGCCCCCTTTTTTATAACTAGCACAATTATTTGAAAATAGAACAAACATTACTACTAGCTTATTATTTTAATAATCCCTTTACTCTTTGATAGCCACTTGTTTTATCTACATCGACTACTACCCCCTTGTTGTTATTTAATTCCGGTATAGTTTTTTCTGCAAATCGTAAGTCTGCTAGGTCGTGCGATTTAGTCAAATACTGATTGACACCTTCGTCCATAATTGCAGTTTCATAGGTTTTACACTCAGAACTAACATCGTAGCGATCCAATATTTTGTATCGGTTGTCAAACCAAGGTATTACTTCTTCCCGTATATAATAAGAATTAAAATCATGGATATAATCTTTGTGCATTTTTATCATTGGCATCGACACTCGCCAACGAGATGTACATTCATCGTAATTATCATACGAATGATAATTATGTGTATGATGAAGTAAAGCCTTACCAACATACATAACGTCTTTAGCTCTCGATGGTTCTAGAGCATTCCAAATGAAAGGAATTTCTAATTCAAAAGTATTTTCTTCTCTATTGTAATAATAACTTCCCCAACACTTAGTATTGTTATCTAATGTTCCTAAATTATTATTTC